>Ga0098059_1000012_pt1 | contig 288346 bp, 245 predicted proteins | sample 20_taG_FD_92580 | JGI IMG/M metagenome (GOLD analysis project Ga0098059, IMG submission 92580) | Marine viral communities from the Subarctic Pacific Ocean - 20_ETSP_OMZ_AT15318 metaG | ecosystem: Environmental > Aquatic > Marine > Oceanic | place: Subarctic Pacific Ocean | collected 2015-01-19
ATTTGGAGGCTTAGTGCTCCTATTGATTATTTGGGTAGTTTACGGATTATTTTTTGCTACTCCCGTTAGTCCACCCGCAACAGTCACTTACAATGAGGGCGGATTGGAAATCACCATTGATTATAGCCAACCTTCTAAAAAAGGACGATTGATATTTGGGGAAGAAAGCGAAGGCGCTTTGCAGCCTTATGGAAAATATTGGAGATTGGGCGCCAATGCAGCTACTGAAATCAGCTTCAATAAGGATGTCACTTTTGGTGGTAAAGCAGTAGATGCTGGTACTTATCGCATGTATGCAGTGCCAGGTCCTGAAACCTTTGAAATCACCTTAAACAGTGAAACGGATGTTTTCTTTGGAGCAGCAGAGCCTGATTATGATTTGGATGTGCTAACTATTGAAGTTCCGGTACAACAATCTAATTCACCAGTAGAGACTTTTACTATCGGCTTTAGCTCCACTGACAAGGGTGCCAATATTAACTTTAGTTGGGATCAAACTATGTTTCAAGTTCCTGTAAAACTTCAATGAAAATGGTACTTAATACGGGATTGATAAGATCGAATTTATTTGATATATTCATTAATAGCTAACTCCCCCACTTTCGCCTTAAGCGAAAAAGCGGGCTGGAGGGTAAAATGGCGGGCCAGCGTTGGCATTTGTGGGCAGTAGCATCATTTTACCTAGATTTTTTGCATACTTTTTCATCAATGGAAAAAGTATGAATGATTAAGATAGAATTGAAATGTAAAAGAAATGGGTATACTGCACATTTCTATTTTATTCAATCATTTTAATTCCCTTGAAGCTTTTCGAGCTGCTCGATCTACCAGCGTAAAGATTTTATCGTAATCGTCTTTGTTTTTGTTAGCTTGATGTCCTTCTACTTTGACAAATTCGCAGTCCAAATCATCGGTAATTTTGAAAAAAGAACGATACAGCTCATGGTGATTTAAAAGCTTTCCTTTTTTAGAATGATAATCTGTTTCTTCCAAGGCTGCACGTCTAGCTGGTAAACCCACAATGTTTTGAGAATCTGTATAAATTACTACTTTTTCAATGTGATCATCAAGATCATTTAGTGCCCAAATCAAGGTCTGAAGTTCTAATTTAGTGGAAGAGGTGTTACTGAACTTTTTAATCTTAATTCTATCTTTAAGATCGTGTTCAGATAACTCAAATTCATCAATCACCAAAGCTGCACCACAGCCCACTTTGAGTTGGTTATTTACGCTTCCGTCAATAAAGAGCCCCCTATCCCCGCCAGTTGGCGGGGGATTTGTACATTCAATCTTTTGCATTTTAATTTGAAATTTTTTGCAGAAGCTCGCTTCAGGCTTTACGAAAAAAACCCCGAATTGACCATCATCGGGGCTTTTTAATTTCATTATTAATTAAATACTTTTTTCAATAATTCTATAGAATTTGGCGCATTTTCTCCATTTAAGATCTTATTAAATTCTCTTTTATCCTTTTCAGAGATATCTGTTTTAAAATCTATATCCTTAAAATTCACTTTTTTCGCACCCATATGCCAACTAGGAAATACTTTTTCTTTAATAGGACTGCTGTTGATCAATCTAATTTCTTTGTGACGATCATCCAACTTTATCTTATCATAAAGTTCAAAGATCTTTTTATAATCTCCCTCTAAATATTGAACAAATTTTTCATCAGAGTAAAGTAGAATTCCTGTAATTGCTTCATTAGCATTGTTTCTATTGCATGCATCTAAAATTTTATCGATTTCCTCTGACGTACAATTACTTTTTCTTTTACTTACATAAATTAGATTCGAAAGCATTTTTTTTCTTTTAAGTTAATTTAACTAACAAATTACATATTATACTACCGTTAGCGATATAATATTAATGCAGTAATTATACGCTAATTATTTAATTATCAGTAATCTATAGAAATGTTTTCATTAAAATTTATGGTTAAACATATAATACATTAGAATAATTAATTTTAAACCTTTTATAATAATATTTAGAAATTAGAATTTTATTTAAATATAGATAGTATAATAGTATAATAGTAATCACTGCTGGTGTCAGCTGCACGGCTGATACCATTAACTTTTACAGAAATAGCCAGCTTTTTTGAGCACGAGCTAAAAAGCTCGCGCTAGCTTTTACCTCACGGATTTTAATGAGTAGTAAATAGTTAAGCTTAACAATTTGTACTGAATAGTAATGCGTTGCATAATAAAATTAAAATACAAAAGAATTTCCGTGCGTATTTCTCTTTTTGGGGATTCAATGCAATTAAGTTAAGCTTTGAAGTCTCATGTTTCATTAATATCCTTAAAAAATAACTTAAGTTATTTTCCTTTGTGTTCTGTTGTGTCTTTGTGGTTAAAAAAGAATCTTGATAATCGTTACGCTTACCAATCAATCGGCCTATAATCCTTTAAAAATTTACCACACCAGTGTTTACCCGTATTAATACCATCGAACAAAGGATCCATTACACGAGCAGCGCCATCCACTATATCTAAAGGCGGTTGGAAATCATGTACTTGTGCTTTCTTTTTAGCCAATTCAGCAGGATCTTCATCCGTTACCCATCCTGTATCTACCGCATTCATATAAATGCCATATTTAGCAAAATCAGAAGCTGCAGTATGCGTCATCATATTCAAAGCCGCTTTGGCCATATTCGTATGCGGATGACGATCTTCTTTATGATAGCGATGGAATTTTCCTTCCATAGCCGAGACATTGATAATATGTTTCTTGCCCGTATCATCCTTCTTCATCAGATCCGCTAAACGATTGCATAGCACAAAAGGGGCTACCGCATTTACCAACTGCACTTCTACCATTTCAATGGTATTTATCTCTCCTAATTTTAATCTCCAGCTATTGGTCTTTCTTAAATCTACTTGCTGTAAATCAGCATCTAATTTTCCTTCCGGGAATACTTCCTCCGCACTTAAGGAATTATCAATGCTGTAAGGAATTTGAGATAGCTTAGCTGAATTACTAAGCCCCACTCCTAGTCTTTTGCCATGCCAACTAACCGGTAGATTCTTTTGGCCTTCTGCCACGCCCTCGCTCAGTTCCTGCAGTTCTTTTACGCAGGCAAGGTGATCGGACAATAACTCCTGTGCGGAAGCTGGTAATTCAGAGATTGGTTTCTCTTCATTGGGCATCAAATGCTGATAAAAACCCGCTGGTCGCCTTACCGTCTGTGCTGCATTATTAATCAATACGTCCAGCCTGTCATATTGCTGCTCAATAAAATTACAGAAAATCTCAACACTAGGAATATGTCTTAAGTCAAGACCATGAATTTTCAGTCGATGACTCCATTTGTGGTAATCTTCTTCTTTAGCAAAACGGAGTGCTGAATCTACTGGAAAACGAGTAGTGGCAATGACAGTGGCCCCTGCTCTCAGCATCATCAACGTAATGTGATAGCCAATCTTCAAACGAGAACCTGTGATTAGTGCTACTTGACCGGTTAAGTCTGCAGTTTGGTAGCGCTTAGCATAATTGAAATCTCCACAACTTGGGCACATGGTATCATAGAAATGATGCAACGTATCATATTGATCCTTGCAAACATAGCACTCACGCGACTTTTCCAATTTTACATCTGATTTGGGAATCTCACCTGTTAAGGATATCATTTTGGGTGCTTCAAAAATTAAAGCCTCACGAGCACTTCTAATGCCAGTTCCATTTCTTGCTGCTTTATCCTTTTCTTTGATTTTTCTCCTTTCAGATTTTCTAGCTTCTTTCTTTCGTCTTCGAAATTCTTCTCTACTCGGTCTGGAAAATAAGCCAGCCGCCATCAGTAAAGCAGTTCTTTTCTCTTTTGGGATATCAAAAATTTGATTGGTATCTAAATTCAAAGCCTCTAAAAGAGAAATGCATTGGTCAATTTGTTCTTCACTGAAAGCTTTGGGCTTGCTTTCTTCCTGATTTTCTGTCATGTGTCAATTATAAAGCCGCAAAAGTAGTCATGAAACTTCAGTAATTTTTATGTTTGGCTAAATATATAGTAGTAATATTTAAAACTCATCCATTGTATCATCCTATTACTTGACTATAGATAAGGGTGAACCAAATAATAGTAAATTATGAGGTAGCGCTTACTTCTATAATGTTACTTTCCTAATCCTTAGCGTCTAAATGTTACAAAAATTCTATACATGAATACTATACTTTGGATTTCCTTTTTCGTCATCATTACCATTTTGCTGATCATTGATTTATTTGTTCTTCACAAAAAAGACAAAGAAGTATCTATAAAGCGAGCATTATTAGAATCCGCTGGTTGGATATCGATAGCGCTCTTATTTAATGTTGTTATTTACTTCACCTTGGGCACAGCTAAAGCTGTTGAATATTTAACAGCTTATTTGATAGAAAAATCACTTAGTGTTGATAACCTTTTTGTATTTATCATCATTTTCAGCTATTACAGTGTTCCAAAAGCACTGCAACACAGAGTTCTTTTTTGGGGAATAATTGGAACCATAGCCATGCGAGCTGCATTTATTTTCTTCGGTATTCAACTAATCGAGCGATTTGATTTTGCGCTTTATATCTTGGGTCTATTTTTAGTTTTCGCGGGTCTTAAATTAGTCTTTGGAAAAGAATCCAAAGTGAATCCACAGAAAAATTTTGTAATTTTATTTGTAAGAAAATTCATCCCTGTTTTTAAGAATTACATAGGGCACAATTTCTTTGTCTTTAGAAATTGGAAAGTCTATGCTACACCATTATTTATAGTTTTGATAATGATTGAGACTACAGATTTGATTTTTGCACTAGATTCAGTACCTGCGATTTTAGGAATTACCCGAGATCCATTTATTGTCCTTACCTCTAACATATTTGCCATACTAGGTTTGAGGTCATTGTACTTTGCTTTAGCTGGAATTATGTCGATTTTTCACCTATTACGTTATGGGTTAGGACTCATTTTAGTCTTTATTGGAGTGAAAATATTTGGCGAAGATTACTTTCATATTGATATCTTCTGGTCCCTTGGGTTGGTTCTTTTTGTTTTGGTAGGCTCTATGTTACTTTCAGTGATTGTGAAACCCAAAAACACTGTAACGATACCAACTTCATCAAAATAAGTGTATAATTCAAAATGAAAATTAAGTAACAGCTTCAGCATATTGCTTTAGCTGTTACTTAGTATAGATTTATTGAGTCAATCCTCAAGCTTAATAATTCAAGTATTGAATCAAGCTCTCAATATTTTATAATCGAACAATAAGATAGGGTTCATTTGGAAGGGCTCGATAAATTGAACTGAGGTCTACATTATCCACCCTAATACTTACGCTTGGATTAAATTCCTTTATCCTAAAATGACCTAATCCATTGGCCAAACTTGAAATTCCCTTAATTATATTTAAAAATCTTATTTTGACTGACAAGAAGTACTCATCTTCTGCCATAAGATTAACGATAGTACCATTCTGTAATTCATAGCTAATAAAAGCAGGTTCAAAGCTAAGGGAATCTGGTATACTAGCCATGGTAGCAGCCTCTAACGCATTTTTGGGAGCCATTTTTACTTTAATTGGTTCTTTAATGATGGTTGACTTTAAGAGCTGTGCTTTTTGAAGGTCACCAAACTGCTTTTGATATATTGGTGCATTAAGACCAGATAAAAAAGCGCTCTCGTCATATTTAGAAACCTTGGTACTAAAAATATTGACACCCTTTATATAAATACTGACCAAACTATCTGGAATTGATATTACCAAATAAATAGAATCTTCTTTTGAAGCCTTTAACAAAGCTTGTTTATATGCCAGAAGCTTTTGTAAAGAATCAATTGACTCTCCTGCTACATAGGTTGACTCCTCTCCTTTCCAGTTGCTATACTTTTTGATGGGTGCAACAATCAATTGAAAAAGAATTATTAGCAATAAGGCAACAACCAAGCTCAAAAAATGTTTTTGATATTTGCTCAGTCTAGGTTTAATATAATTTAAAAATGTTTTCACCTCTTTGTTGATTTCATTAAAATAAGTAGACTTTAGATCCTACATGCAGCTTTTTGTATACAATTGCTAAATTGTCTTTATTTAGTCTTATGCAACCATGAGTTACAGGCAAACCAATAAAACGTTGGTAGAGTGTGCCATGGATTAAATATCCATCACCAAGGCTTAAAGAATATTCGCCCAAAACACCATACTCAAATCTTGAAGGATGATTCATAGGAGGCACAGGCAGTCCTTCTTCTACAAAAGCCCAGTCTGGCTTTTTCCATACAGGATTCACTGTTTTTCCTAATATTCTATGTTCACCTTTGGGCGTTTTAAACATCCACTGCTGCAAGTCTCCATTTTTAAGCAAAACATAACTTCCGGTGGAGCATTTATCTTGTGCAAGCAACTCATTGCCATTGTAAAGATAAAATTCATTAGCCGTGCTATTCACTACCAAATAGGGAGATCTAGGTTGAAGCTTCTGAAGTTTTCTTTCAATAGATTCCAATGCGATTTGATGCGCTTTTGTTAGAGAGTCCAATGAGCTTTCGTTTAGATTTCGCTCTTCAGGACGATTTAACAGCCAAATACTCACTTTTTGCGCACATAACAAGCTGACTACTATAATAAGCAAAAGAAGTAATTTCCAGCTTAAAAATTTAGTGTAATTATTCATAATTTGATTAACTCATGCAAGGGCTTGGTGGAGCCCACTATAACCACAGGTGTCCCCACTTCCATATTTTTGTATAATTTATCCATATCCTGATTGACAAGTGCCACACAGCCATCAGTCCAGTCTGCCCCTTTTCCTCCTACTCCATGTATTTCTATAGCTCCACCCACAGTCGAATTTTTTGTAATGACTCCAGCTATGATATTTCGTTTGAATCTTTTCAAATCATCTGTATTGGGATAATCAAGAAGAAAAGCCTTATGGTAAATGGTATTATTTCCCTCCTTCTTCACTATAATTTGATACACTCCCTCAGGTGTCTTTTTATCTCCGGCTTTCTGCTTATCTCCTAGCCAATTACTTCCTAGTTCAATGGGAAGCAGATATTTAAAAACTCCTTTTTCATAGACCAAGCACTGTCGTTGATATTTGTCAACAATGATTAAACTACTTTTCTTTTTTTCGGATAGCCTAATAGCATCAGATTTTAGTTTCTCCCATTTAGGATAGTCTTCAAAATATTCTTTAATAATCTCTTCTGATTTTCGATTTATATCAGCAATGCTAGCCTTTACCCTCTTCAGCTTCTCGGAAACTCCTGTGACCTTCTTATTTTTAATAGAGAGCTGACATTCATCCAATTGCAATTGAGCTAGCGCTAATAAATTTTTATCCTTTTGATTTATAGGGATATTTTTATAATAGCGCTCATAATCTGCAAACATCCCTTTAATGTCAGCAATTTGCATTGCATATTTTTCCCCTAGTTGTTTTTTTTCCTGCTTAGCTAAATGATGAGATAAATTTGCTGTACTAATAGCTTGTTCCAGATTGTTTTGCATTGTCGCGTAATCCCGAAACCATATGAACTTTTCATTTTCTCTTTTCCATTGAACCATGGCAGAGTCGAACAATGTACTAGCTTCCCTAAAGCTAGTATTTGCAAATAGATCTGCCCTGCTTATTTGCGCTTGATGAAGTGCTTCTCGGGCACTTTTCTCTAGCTTTATAGGTGGCATAGGATAATCAATCAGCCAACCGCTAATTAGCGTAGCAGATAATACAATAATTGCAATGTGAAGATACTTCTTCATATAGTTAGCCACATAAATAAAATGCCCCATAAGATGATTTTAACATCTATAGGGGCATTGACCAAAGCATTTAATCTATTTAGATTTTCGCAGATTTGTAATTGCTCATTATTTCTTTAAGCTCTGTATTAATCTGAACAGCTTTATCCTTTGCTATAGTTGCTTTTTCCAAAGAAGCTTGCAATTCATTTGTCTCAAGTAAAGTATTGCTTTCAGTTAATGAAATTTCTAAGGCATCAAGTTCACCTGTCATTGCCAAAAGAGCAGGAGCACCATCTTTTCCTTTTGGAGCTTCAGCGATTAATTGCTTACTCTCCGCAATTGATGATTTTACTTCAGTAATCATGTTGGAAATATTAGTTTTGATTTCTTGCTTTTTCATTTCTGCTTGAACCGCAACTTCAGCTGCTTGGCTTTTTACAGCTTCTAATTTAGCAATTGACTCATCATAACTTTTAAAAAATTTTCCCTCTTGTTCAGTAATGGTACTCATAGTACTTTTCATTGAATCTTCAAGTGCGAAATAGATTTCAGGCACATAGGTCTCCGCCCCTGCACTTTGTGCACTTGCAATTGCAGCTTCAGCATCGCTGATTTGCTGCTGTGGTAAATCTGAACAACTTGTAAAGGCTATCATACCTGGTATAATTAAGCCTATCATTAATGTTTGGTTTTTCATTTTTCTAAATCCTTTTCCTTCAATTTCAGTAATTGATTTATTCAGGACGTCAAAATTTGATATTGAGACGAATCAAAAGAAAATAGTAACACATTTATTAAATATTTTTTTTACTATAGTATTTTAATAAAAAAACTATGAAGTAGGCCTGTATGAAAGACCCGGGTAAAGAACAGTTAAGTGATGAAAGAATTATTGAATTGGTATTGTCAGGCGGAAAAGAAACTAGAAATTTTGAATTTCTTTATCAGCGATATTATAGCAAAGTAAAAAATAAATGCTTTTCAATTGTACAGGATCAACTGCTAGCTAGCGATCTGGTTGATGATGTGTTTTCAAAGGTTTATGAGAAGCTTGCATCCTTTAAAGGTCATTCTTCATTTTCGACATGGCTTTATTCCATCACTAACAATTATTGCATTGATTACTTAAGAACCCAAAAGAAAATGCATTATCCGGAATGGAATAGCGAACATGAAATGCATGATATTCCTGAAATTATCGAAGAAATAGACGAAGAAATTGATTACGATCGACTCATAGAGATTATGCAAGATTTGCACCCAGAAGAAAGGGCACTTATTCAAATGAAATATATGGAAGATCAATCTCTAAAAACTATAAGTGAGGCCTTAAGAATAACGGAAAGTGCAACCAAAATGCGACTAAAAAGAGCAAAGACTAGATTATTATTTCTTTACTCCAGAAAATACCTGAATAATAAATAGTGAAATTATGTGTGACCATTTTTAATCTAAACGTCTTAATACTCAATAAAATACAATTAACATGAATAAAGCATTAGTTAAATTAGTTGAAGGAGAGCACATAGAATTACCAAAGACCTGCATTGATTCCCTTAAAAGAAATTTTAGCAATGCAATTAATATTGAATGGACGAAGATTAATGCTGATTTTGAAGCAATTTTCTATCAAGACAATCTTGAATATATTGCCTTATTTAAAGCTGATGGCGAATTGATAGAATATAGAAGAATAATTCCTGAAGGATACCTCCCCTTTAGTATTAGACAATTAGTGATGAAAAAAGGTGAGGTGATGAATCGAGTGCTTGTAAACCGAGGAAATGAACTTTTCTATGAAGTGATTTACAGAGATCAGGAACTTAACCGTTTCATGATTTTAATCAGTGATCTAGGAAAAGTGATTTCACATTCTAAACTATAAACCGCCTTGGACCCATCAGCACTTAACTACTTTTACTAATCAAATCGATTTCAATACCCAGACTAATGATTAAATCGAAGAGAGGACCATCAGTAGCAAATAAAACACCTTTCTGATTCAGGTAAGTAGATTCAGGATCATTAAGATGGAGTGTTTTGCCAAAACTATCGGTAACAATAAGGCCTAGTTCTTCAAAGAATAAACGAGTGGCTGCATAATCCCAAATGCTGCCCCCTCCGATTTGTTTTTTAGGAAATTTGAAATAGCAAGCAGAAGCTGAGTGCAATACGCCTATAGCATTCCTTACAGCTCCAAAACCTAGATGAAACTCAAGCTTTTTTTCTTTTTCATCTGACCAGTTTTGAAAATCATTCTTTAGTAAGTTAAAATAGGGTTCTGATTGTAAACTGAGGTCCATATAAAGCTGTATAACGTCAGAATTCAAGCTTTTTCGCTTGAATACTTCATTGTTTAATCGTATTCCCTGTCCCTTAATGGAAGTATAAATATCTTTCAAATCGGGTAAATATACCAACCCGATAAGAGGGTCTCCAGATTTTGAAACTAAAGCAATGGATACTGCATAGCCCGTCCTCCCTTCCGTGAATGCTAAGGTTCCATCCATGGGATCAATACACCAAAAATAGTCTTTCTCCAATCGAGAGGAATCATCTGCAGCCTCTTCCGTCAGTAAGCCCAAATCATATTGTTCAATACTATCATTTAAATGTTGAAGAATGATTTCCTGAGCCTTATAATCCACCTCAGTTACAACTTTTGCAGCTAGAGAATGACCTCCTGCTTTCTTTTCCTTCTGATAATGTTGATTAAACTGAGATTGAATATGTTCTCCAGCAGCTATTGCCGCGCTTTCTGCAATCTTACAAAGTGAATATAGATCTTTATCTGTAAGCATTATGCGATTTTTAGTTCATTTAAAACCTCATCAGTCAACTTTTTACTATACTCGTGCATTTTCCAATGACCTGGACTCCAACCATCCAAAAAGCGATATAAATCAGCCCAGGCATAACGGTAAAGCATACTCCACTCCTTTTTAACTTCCTGAAATTCAGTAGTATTATCTAATGAGTCTTCGAGTTTCTCAAAGTAGTGCTGAAGAAGTTCCTCTTCATATTTTTCACATTCTTCAGCCTCAAAACAACTGCTGATAAAATAAGCAACATCTTTCATACCACATCCTTTTCCAACATATTGAAAATCCACTGCTGCAACGGATCTATTTTCAGCAAAACAGAAATTAGCTAATTTGGCATCGCCATGTATAATTGTTTGATATTTAGCACTTTGAAGTATTTTATCTATTACTGTAGCAGCATCTTTTAATGCTATATTTTCCATTCGCTCCCATTCATCAGGTCGAGTTTCCAAATGCCAATAAGTACCCACCTTCCATAGTCCTTTTGCCTTATCATTCATAAACTTAGCATGAAAATGCGCCAACCAACTTAAGCAACTTTTAGCATGATTTAGGCTAACATCATTATGATGTAAACGAATAGGATAGCCACTTTCATCCAAGTCCTCCATGATTAATAATAGTTCATTTCCCACTTCTACAGCATTATAAATTTGCGGTACTCTGCAATTAGCATCTGTTTTCTTTGCAAATTGCTGATACCACTGTCGCTCTACCTGATAAGATTTGAGTTTTCGCTGATGTGATAAGTCAGTATTCCAGCCTTTTGGATGTTGATTGACATCCGGTAACTGGATATGCTTAACAATTAGGCTAGAGTAATTCCCACCTACGAGTGTATAACGATTTATTTCACCATAACCACTCCAGAGCGTTTGCACAGATTCTGATCTGCTGATGCTTGTGGCCTTTGAAACTACTAATATTTCCTGTTTTACATCCATAAAAATGTTCAAAGTTGCTGTTTTTTAAGGAAATCAGCAAGTTTATCCTAAAATTGGAAACATCCTACACTTGACTTTATTTTATGTAAAATAGCACTTATTTGAAATCTATAATTATTAGAAATTTTCATATGCAAAAAGATTTAACCAAGAAAAAATGAGCAAAAATAAAGCTGTCCTAAAAATCATCAATTTGATTTTAAGACAGCTTATTTAATGAATATCTAACATTTATTGATTTGCCATACTTCCCGGATAAGCCGTATTCATATTATCAACATTGGTTATGGACAATAAAAATTCATAACTCAAAGTCATAGGGTCATTATTTGTTGGAATTCCTATTCTCACTTCCGTATTCCCGGTTTCTACATCAAAACCAAACAAAGAGTAGTTGGTACCTAAAAACACAATATTTTCATGCGCTATCATTTCAGATCTTAAAAATCCAAATGGGCTTCTATCCCATACTTCTTCTCCAGTATTTATATCATAGCCATGAATAATATCAAATCCAAAGTCTTTGGTAGCAAACACCATATCACCATAAATTTCGGGAGAACCATAAAGATCTTCTAAACTAGCTTCCCAAAGGATCGCTCCAGTATTAGGATCGATTTTATAAATAAATTGAAAAGCTGAACTTACAATAAGATTTGAACCATCATAGGCAGGAGAAGCTAATGTCCGCAAATTAGTTTCCCATACTAATTCACCATTTTCAATATTCAGAGCAAATAATCCATTGTAACTTGTGCAGATGACATTATTCATTACAACTGTTGGTCTTCCATCGAGTGAGTAACCATTTTCCCAAAGTACATCACCCGTATTTTTATCTGCAGCTACTACTCTACTGCTAGTTGAAAATATAATTTTATCATTAATGATTTGTGTAGTTGATGAACTTGGATATTTACCTTGGCTAATGATGGTACCGGTTGAACTCTCCAAAATAAAATAATCACTATAAGTTCCAACATATAATTTCCCATCAGATTCCAATATATGCCTAACAGAGGTTACGGAAGATTCTTCCCATAATATTATACCTGAAATTAAATCAATGGCTTTTAATATTCCTTCTATATCAATATAAACAACACCGTCATTTACATAGTTTTCGGTAGCTAGGCCTGGATATTCCCATAATATATCTCCTCTCCCATTTAAGGCCATAACTTTGTATTCATTGTTGAATGCATCAGTGGCTGCACTGGTAATAATCACTCTATTACTAAGATTCTCTGCAATATTAATTGCAAGAGTTTTTGAAGAGCTGTCCGTTTCGATTCTTACACTGTCAACTTGTTTAACTTCTGGCGTACCTTCACCATAAAGTTCAATTATATGATCACCTTCTGATTCAATCGTTCCGGAACCTTTAAATTGATATCCATTTGTATTTTTAGAACTAAAATTATAATTCCCTCCTTCGAGTGCATATATATGCAATTCTATATAATTAGTCTCATCCAATGGAACGCCTTTTTCATATACACCATTAACATTAGTAAAGGTGATATAAGCATTTAAATTAAGTTGATTATTTAATTCGGTTGTTTCATCATCATTTCTACAGGAAGAAAAGCAGATTAAAAGTATTAAATGACCAATAAAAAAATGGTAGGAATGTTTCATGCTTAAAAATTTAAAATAAGTGAGAGTTAAAATTTCTTAAAACTACCTAGGTTTATAGTCTGAAAAAACTCATTAATATTAAAATACTTACATATCTCAACTGTTAACTCACCTATAATTACTAATTTTTAAACACCCCTGCTTAAAACTGTCTTACCATATGCCAAAAGCGATAGAATTATCAATAATTACATTGAAAAGAACAAATCATCTATTAAATGATACAAAATTACAAAACCCACTTTAAAGTATATTTAAAGTAAGCTTAATTAGTATTTTTTTGTACTTTTGATAAGCTTACATCCAAATCAAAACTTATATTATGAACAAGCTTAAGTATTTAATTATAGATGATGACCATATTTTTAGTAAATGGCTCAAAACTAATTTAGATGATCTCGTTCCAGAATTTGAACATATCAGTTCACGAGTAGATACATTAGGTGGCTTACTCGATATCCATAGAAATGAACCCGATTTAATCTTTCTAGACCAATATATTGATGGATTAAGTGGTTTTGATGTACTGGATTTAATGAAGCAACAACCTAAAACCATTATGGTGTCATCTGAAAAAATAGAAAAAAGCAGATTAGATGAATACCCAAATGTGATTGGGTTTATTGATAAACCGGTTGATTTGGATAAATTGAAAGCATTACTGAATAAAAGTGGATTGATATCCTGATCATCAATTTTTATAATAAATTAAGCATTCTCTTGTTAAAATTTTGCTTTTGAAATGGTCTCCGAATAAATCATTGGAAATAAGTAAGATATGATTTGAACAAATTGATTTCATTATGGTTTAAGAGGTTCACAAATCAAAAAACTATGAAAAAATTAAATTACTTATTTGCAATTGCATTACTATTTGCTTTTACGTCTTGTGGCGGTGGAGAATCTAAAACTGCTGATACCCAAGAAACTGATAATCCAGCAGAAGAAATGGCTGTAGAAGAAGTTCCAGTTGAAGAAGAGTCAAAAGATATTGTAGCGTTGGCTATTGATACGGATGCTCTTTCTACTTTAGTGGCTGCAGTAAAAGCAGCTGGATTAGTTGAAACACTACAAGGTGAAGGTCCTTTCACTGTTTTTGCACCAACAAATGAAGCTTTCGAAGCATTACCAGAAGGTACGCTTGATGATTTATTGAAGCCTGAAAACAAAGAAAAGTTAGCATCTATATTAACCTACCATGTGGTAGCTGGTAAAGTAATGTCTACTGATCTTTCTGATGGAATGAAAGCCGAAACTGTAAATGGCGCTGAAGTAACCATTACAACAACTGATGGAGCTAAAGTGAATGGAGCTAATGTTGTCTCTGCTGATGTAGAAGCTTCTAATGGCGTAGTTCACGTTATTGATGCCGTAATTTTACCTCCAACAGAGTAATCATTTTAAAAATCATTGATTAAAAGCTCCTTTTAGGGGCTTTTTTTATGTCTTATTCCTTCGAATGACTGATCAAATTAATGTTTTAGATTTCTTAAAGCACAATCAACAATGGAAAATATTTGATTTTTCAAAATCCTAATCAATTTCATTATTTTCTTGCTTCTGTTAAGCTAATTTGTCTTTCTTTTCAGCCACATCCTCGGAATCATTTGGTTTGGTTCCAGCATCAAATAGCAGTAATTCATCATCTAACAAAGCAGAAACCAATCGCTCTGCTGCTTGAGCAATAGCTTCTTCTTGAGCTTTAGCAATAATTTGATCACGTTCCGCATCCATTTTAGCTTTTTGTTCCTCTAAAAGACGGTTCACTTCTTGATGTTTTTGTTCCAAAGCAATTTTTGCATGATAGCTGTTCAGGCCTCCTAATTCTTGCAGAAAAGACCAATAATCTAGTCTTTCCTGACAAGAAACAACCCAAACATTAGGAACTGCAGCCTTTTGCAATTCTTGATTTTCATCAATCAGCCAAATAAATGGAATTTTCCCATATAAATTAGCTTCATCTGCTTCTAAATAGTCATTAAGCGGAATCAAATGATCCGTATCATACTCAGCAGGAATTATCATTAATTCTTTTACCTTTTCCGGAAAAATGGCTTTGTAATCTGCATAAGTAAAGGCCACCTCACTGATCATTTCTTTATTTTCAGAAGTATTCGCTTTTAATGTAAAAGTAGGCCATTTATTCTCAGGCTGGATATTTTCCGAAAGGTCAAACCTCCCACCCCATTCACTAAACTTTGCTGGATCATAGAGAATTCCCTGAAAGTATCGACTTGCATTAGCTGCTTTAGAAATTAAGAAATGCCTGGTAGAAATCAATTTATTTTCTTTTGGTACTGATAAATGACAGATCCCGGGAGCTGTAGATTTAAAACAGTTTTCCAATCCTTGATATACAAATGAAGGATCAAGCAGGCTACTTTGGAAAGTATAAACATTTCTATGCGCAATAGCCAGTGTTGCTATTTCCTGTCTGAATTGATGAGAGGCATCTTCCCAGCTTAGCTGTTTTTGCGGAGTCGTGATGCGTTCTTGATTCAATACCACTATCTTAATCGGCTGATTTGAAGCCAATACATGTGATAGAGACGTTAAATGTTCAAATAAATAAGATTGGGTTACAAGCAATACTATTGGTGGAAAAAGATTTAATTCATCCTGCAACAAACGATACCATGTGAAATGTTCAAAATAGTCATTATGAATAGCTTCATTATACTCCCCTTCAATTTCTAATTGGGCTATTCGATAAGCTTTCATTAATGAAGTGAACGATTTCACTTGATCATTGAAGAGATTTTGAATATGCTCAAAAGCATCATTCTTTGCCTCTACTAGCAGAGATTTTTTAAATAAAGATTCTTTTTCAATAAGGACCTTTAGTTCTTTTTCAATACTTATTACGCCCTCTTGTTTATTGAAGCGATCTAATCCTTCCTGTAAAGTGCCAATAATGCTTTTTAAGCGAGATAATCTTGAATCGCTAAGCTTTTCGGATGCATCCCGAGGCACCATATCCACCATTTTATCAAATGCTATAAGCTCATTTGCAAAATCATAATCTCCTTTAAGTGTTTCTATATCAGAAGTTTTATTATCAATATGTAATAATCGATTTAAGCCCTTGATCAGTGTGGCTAACTGTATTTTAAAGGATTTTCTATTTTCTTTATGATGCTGAGTAAGCAGAAAATCTAATAGGAAAAAAGGTGCTTTCTCTTCTAGCTCAATAGTAATTTTTTCTGCACCATTTCCCATAGAAAATGGATAAGGAGAAGTACTATCATCAAGCAAGCTCAATAATGCTGAAGAGGCAGACTTTTGTGGTGCATGGAATATCTCACCTGTACGGTAAAAATGTCTTATTTTTTTCCAATAGGCTTGCATTTCTTCTTCTGGAGCAGGATCACTTCTTTTCCAATGAATTGGAGAAATACTTTGCTGAAGTTTATCGCTATTTTCCATAGTATCTGAGTTAAATGGCGTATTTATCCATATGTGAATTAATCGCGTCTATTCGGTCTTCAACAGAAATACCAAGGTTATGAGCGCCATATTCATCATACCTACTGGCATTTTTATTTTGATAAAAAAGACCAATTGGAGTGGTTGTTTTAACTAGTTCGGCCACTTCTCTTGCTTTTACAATATCAGATGGATCATGCTCCATCACATGCCGAAATTTCTTCAATGCATCATCTTCCAAAACAATACCCTCATTATGATTAAGAACCGTTATGGCATTAGGATCTTTAACGGTAGGCTCATAAGTGTCACGCATCCAAATAGGACATCTTTGTACAATTCGTACGAATGCCAGCCCAGGATGATCAAAGGCTTTTTTTAAAGTTGCCTCTAAGTGGGCTAATTTCCAATCTACCGTCTGGGCTACAAAAGAAACATTTGCTAAACCTAAGGTAGATTGTATTGGATTTATAGGTGGAAGTACAGATCCGGTTGGGTGAGTATTCGTAACGGTTCCTAAAGGACTTGTAGGTGAAGTTTGATTTTTTGTAAGCCCATAAATAGAGTTATCAAAAAGCAAGACGACCATTTTCATATTATACCGAATGGCATGAACCCAATGACCGGCACCTATGGAACAACAATCTCCATCCCCAGTAATCACAAATACATTCAAATCTGGTCTTCTGAACTTTACTCCGCTCGCAACAGGAAAAGCACGCCCATGCAAACCGTGAAAGCCATAAGTTTTCATATAATGTGGAAAGCGACTGCTACAACCTATTCCAGACACAAATACCGTTTTTTCTGGTGGTAATTGTTCATCAGCGCAAAGCTTTTGAACAGAATGTAGAATGGTATGTGCACCACATCCTGAACACCATCGAGCTTCGCTACTAGCATAGTCATCAGTGCTTAATAAATGTCCTTCTAATGGTTCAATATCACAAAAATCTGGTTTTAGGGCAATCATCTTCTATTCAATTAGGTTTAAATCAAGTGTTTTCTCAAGCATCTGCAATATTTTGATGGGACTCAATGGTTGACCATATACATTACTAAAGCAGTCCACATCCGTGAGCGTTTCAGCTCTTAAGTACCACGCTAATTGCGCATAACGCCTATTTTCTTTGGTGATTAAAGGATTTCCTATTGTATCGCTGTAGTTTATTTCCACAGTCATTACCTTTTTAAATTTATCAAATATTGCTTTAAGGCCCGGTTCCATAGGACTCATAAAATGGATATGAAGCGAGCTGACTTTAGCTCCTTTTTCCCTTGCACGTTCTACGGCTTCCTCTATGGCTCCTTTAGTTGAACCCCAGCCCACTAGCAATAAATCACCTGACTCGTCTCCATTTATAATAGGTTCCTTTAAAGTTTGTCTTAAGGCTGCCAATTTTCGACTTCTACTTTCAGAAGCTCGTTGATTAATGGCAGGGTCATAGGCCACATGGCTTTCTTCATCATGAGCCAATCCTGTTAAGGTGTACATCCCTCCTTTTTGACCCGGTATAGGACGCTTACTCAAACCCGTTTGAGGATCCCAATCATAAGCTTTTACACCTTCTTTCCATTTACTTTGATCAATGGGGTCAGAAAACCAAGCTGATTTTATATTGGGTCTTGGAAAAGGTTGAACTCCTGTAGCCAGATTGGCATCGGTCAACACAAAAACAGGTGATCTAAAAGATTCAGCTAGTTTTCGAGCAAGAATAATATAATGAAAGCATTCTTCAATAGTTGCTGGAGCCAGTATAATTTTAGGTGCATCTCCAGCGGCCCCGTATAATACCGAAAGCAAATCACCTTGCTCTACTTTGGTTGGTAAACCGGTGGAAGGTCCTCCGCGCTGTACATCTATGATGACAAGCGGGATTTCTGCCATCACAGCCAAGCCTATAAATTCTGTTTTTAAAGCAATTCCAGGTCCTGATGTGATAGTAACGGCTGTTTTGCCAGCATAAGATGCACCAATTGCAAAGCCAATAGCGGCTATTTCGTCCTCAGCCTGATGAATTATACCTCCGGCAGATTCTATCGTTTCAGCCAAGGCATGAGATGCTGAAGTTGCAGGTGTAATGGGATACATGGAGCATACTTCAATTCCTGCTGCCAACACACCCAAACTAACAGCCTCATTGCCATTCATAACCACATATTCACCATCACTAGGCTTGCTAGGAATAGTGAAATGCATAGGTAAATTATCGTTTGCCCATTTATAACCGGCATGTAAAAGATCTAAATTACTTTGTATAACTTGATCGCTCTTCTTGCTAAATATTGATTTTACTTGTTCCGCTGCAATTGTCAAGTCTCGATCATAAACATTGCAGAGTAAGCCAAGAACCCACATGTTTTTGCCTTTACGCGCATCACCCACATACTTTAAGCATTCCTTTTCCATGGGGATTTCATGGATGATATAGCCAAGTTCTTTAAATTTTAAAATTGACTGTTCATAAGCAACTTTAGTTTCTTCGGTATGAGTAGCCCATTTATTCTCAATCAATAAATAGGTTCCGGGTTTATAAGCATTTTGGTTAATTCTTCCGTAGAGCACCTGTTCATTGAGTGCTACCACCATATCAGCATGGTCTCCCATATTGGTGATTTTGTTACTGCCCATTCTTACCCTAATTCCTGAGGCACCAGCTTTAGATCTGGCTGGAGGTCTAATTTCTGCAGGTATAATTTCAACAGTCCAAACGCCATTGCCCATTTTTGCTGCGATAGTGCCGAGACTCTGCCCACATTTTTGAGCACCCTCACCTGAATCACTTACAATTTCAATGACTGCTTCTTTAATTTTATCCCTTTTAATTCTTGTGGTGTCAGAATTGATGGTTTGAGAGTTACTATCCATAATTGATGCTTTTATTAAACTAAGAAAGTCACTTTTTTAATAATATAGGGTGACTTAGATCATAGAAATCATAGATTTATATCACCCAATTATTTGAATATTAAGTAGTTAATAATACAAGCTTATTGAGCGTTGTTATAAACGAATTACTGCATCTTCAATACAGTCACCTAATAGTTTCCATCAGGAATACCCTATATTTCGCTTTCCTTTCCGGACAATTTTTATGCTTTTTTCACCTTTGATTGTCCCTAATTTTTGGTCTAGCCATACAATTGCGCCAGTAGGACATCTTTGTATTGGAATCTTGTTTTGATGATCAAGCGAATAATTGACCACTGGTAAGTTATTTTCCATGGTAATCAGTCCATCGGGAGCATCCATTGCACATCTTCCACATGCTGTGCATGCTACCTGACATTCCTCCAATATCTCATCCCCTTTTTCAAGGTTTTTACAAGCCACCCAAAGCTGGTGGCTAATCGGCTGAATAGAAAATAAGTCTTTAGGACAAACTTCTACGCAATCACCACAAGCAGTGCATTTGTCAATATCCACTACAGGTAGCGAATGTTCATTCATATGTATGGCATCAAAGTCACATACCCGCATACAATCTCCAGCACCTAAGCAACCCCAAAAGCATCCTTTACCACCTCCAGAAACAAGAGCTGCGGCTTGGCAACTATTTATTCCTTCATACTGCGCTTTGTTCCTAGCTACATTTGTACCCCCAGCACAAGCCAGACGAGCTACCTGCTTTTCTTCGCCTCCAATTGATACCCCAAGATAATTACCAATAGCCTCTCTACCTTCTTCTGAGCTTACAGTACATTTTCCTGGCAATACTTCGCCTGATACAAGCGCTTCTGCAAATGGTCGACAACCCGGATAGCCACAAGCACCGCAGTTAGCATGAGGAAGCATATTTTCTACTACATCTATTCGTGGATCTTCATAGACATAGAGCTTCCTATTGGCAATTACCAGCATAATTGCCAGAGCAAAAGTCAATCCCCCAAGTGCGAGTACAGCAATAACGATAGCCATTTAATATTTTTTAATAAATTAACTCAACCCACTTCTTACCAGCTATAAGCTCTGCTTTTCTGGCTTCCCATTTTTTCTTAGAACCCATAATATCCGCAAAGACCTTATCTAATCCTTCTTTAACCTTCTCGTGTCCAGTTACATAAATGTAGGTGTTCAAGTAAGAAAGCATGTCTAAGATTTCCTCCGAACGTTCTTCTATAGATTGATCTATTACTACTGGATCGTTCCAAAGCGGCCTAGGACTAAAAGCATGAATCGCTTTGAAGGTGTCTTCATTATAATAATTGGTAAGATCATCATCTATTTCATTCTGGTACAAAAGCTCCAACCCCGTTTTGGCACCATAAAAAAGTAGAATCCTTCCTGTCCAGTCCTCAACATGATGATATATATGCTTAATGAAGGCTCTAAAAGGGGCAATTCCCGTTCCCATTCCGATTAGGATTAGGTTAGAACTCCTATCCTCAGGTATTTTGAAGGCCAATGGATATGGACCCGTTATGGTGATTTTATCTCCCACTTTCCGATCACATAAATAATGGGAAGCAATTCCATGAAATAACTCGCCACTAAAAGCGTCAACATAAGAGCATCGCTTGACCAACATGGTGATGACCGTTTTATTTTTTTGATTTTTGGGTATATCTGCAACACTGTAGAGACGATGGTGCAAGGTATTTCCAAAATCATCGCTTACTTTCACTAAAACGCCAAAACTTTGATCGATTTCACATTTAAAGGCTGGGTCTTGCACTTCCAACACTAACTCTCGTACTTCTTCCGTATCTTCAGGGCTGAGCCTTCTTGTTTTCTTTACGGTAGCAAAATATTGCTTTCTAATGTCGTATTCTGATAAGTGTGCCATGGCTTTATCTTTTAATTTCTTTAATGCTACTTTTTTGTTTTTTACAAAGGGTGCCGCAGCCACAACTTCCACAAGCCGATCTGCCTGCAAGCACATCCTCATCCGTTTGCTGATCGATAAAGGCTTTGCGCCATAAATACTGCACCAAAGCCCAAATAATCATTAAGGCTGTAATTCCGAGTATTCCTATTGCATATTTTATCATCATACAACTGATTTAACTACTTCCTAAACCTGAGAAACCCATAAAAGCCAGCGATAAAATGCCAGCCACAATCAAAGTCAATACCGTTCCTTTAATGACTTTTGGTACTTCAGCAAATTCGAGTTGTTCTCGAAGTCCTGCAATTAAAATAAGTGCAAGGGTAAAACCTGCACCAGCACCCAAAGCGTACACAATGCTTTGGAAAAAATCATAGCCCTTGTTAGTTTGGAATAAAGCAAGCCCAAGAATCGCACAATTGGTAGTAATCAAAGGCAGAAAAATACCTAAAGCTTTGAAAAGCGTTGGGCTCATTTTCTTGACAAACATTTCAACCAACTGCACAGTCGAGGCGATCACTACTATATAGCTGATCAATTGAAGAAAAGGCGCATTGATGGCTATCAAAAGTGAGTGAATGCCATAAGCACAGATAGAGGCTATCAACATCACAAAGGTGACCGCTGCCCCCATTTTACTTGAAGTGTCAATCTTCCCTGAAACACCCAAGAATGGGCAAATACCAAGGAAATATGCCAAAACAAAGTTATTCACCAAGCAAGCATTTATAAAAATCTGACTATATGTTTCCTGATTCATGATAAAGCCCTTCTTTGTTTAATTAAATTGAAAACCAACAACCAAGCAGCCAGTGTAAAAAAACCTCCGGCTGGAAGGATCATAATTACCCACTCCTGGAATCCATCAGGAAACAGACTAATACCGAAAAAAGCACCATTCCCTAATATTTCTCGAACAGCCCCTAGGCTGAAAAGTGCAATAATGAATCCTAAGCCCATCCCTAAAGCATCCATTACCGATTTACTTACCGTATTTTTAGAAGCAAAAGCCTCTGCCCTGCTTAAAATCAGACAGTTTACCACTATCAATGAAATAAATGCCCCAAGGCTTTTGTGTAAATCAACACTGATGGCTTGAATAGCATAATCTGTGATGGTGACAAATGTGGCGATAATCAGAATATAAGAAGCAATTCTGACTTCCTTGGGAATAAAATTTCGGAGCAGAGACACCAAAACATTGGACATCAGCAGTACGAAAGCTGTTGCCATGCCCATAGCCAGAGCATTCACCGCTGTATTGGAAACGGCCAAAACCGGACACATACCCAGCACCTGAACAAATACCGGATTCTCCTTCCATAAACCTTTGATAAACTCATCAGTGGAAGTTGGAGCGGTATTGATGCTTCCTTTATCGATCTCTTGATTACTCATTTTCAAAGCTTTTAAACACTTCTCTATTCTTATAAATAATGGGAACCCATTGCTCTGTACTCTTCGCGATTATATCTCCTATCGCACGAGAAGAAATGGTGGCTCCTGTAATTCCGTCAATTTCCCACTCATTCAATTTCCCTCCTTGTTTTACTGTGGTTACTTTATTTTTAATGGCATTTTTGTCTTCGGTAAGAGCTACATCCAATGCATTGAAATTATCCAGAAAAAACTGTTCCTTTTCGATCTTATCTCCTAAGCCGGGTGTTTCCTTACTTTCCAAAACATAGAACCCTATAACCTCTTGTTTATCAATGCTATATCCATATATAATTCGAATAATATCGGCATATCCCTGACCAGCTGCTACGATGGCTACTCCTTTCAATTCACCCAGATCATCATAACCTGCATAAATGATATTTTCATCGGTTTCTTTAGCTGGTATGAAAGTATTGTCTTGATAAGAAAATGGTCTCATTTGGGTGCTAGACGGAATAACTTTGAAAATTGCTTCTTGCAAAGCCTCCGCTCTTAATCTCTCGATTCTGGGTAATGTGCCTTCATAAGTAAGTACAATCAACAGTCCGCATATAATTCCGATACCAGCCATTGCTCGTATCATTTTAAAACTGTTAGGGGGCGATATGGTCTTTTGCTCTTTCATGAAGCTTTTAGTGAAGTTCCGTAAACTCTATATCGAATCAATCTATCAATATGTGGAGAAAGCGCATTAGCGAGCAAAATAGCATACATTACGCCTTCAGGTAAGCCACCCCAAATCCGTATGATCACCACTAAAGCTCCAATAATAACACCGTATAGAATTACTCCCCAACATGTAAGGGGTGAAGCTACCATGTCGGTTGCCATAAATACAGCACCAAGCATTAGCCCACCTGAAAAAAGCATAAATAAAGGAGAAGGATACTCAACAGGATCTATCCAATAGAGAATCCCACTAAAAATGAATACTGTGGTGAGAATAGAAACAGGAATTCTCCAATTCATAAAATTTCGAAATACTAAATACAAACCTCCTATTAGAATTAAAATAGAGGAGGTTTCTCCTGCTGATCCGCTCACTAATCCTAATGCTAAATCTGCAGTATCTGTAGTTACACCATCGAATTTCCATGCTGAAAGAGGGGTTGCTCCTGAAGTTCCATCCACAATAGGTTTCATAAAAGGAGCGCCTAATACAGCTGGATGAAGTCCAGCAAAACGGTCAACCGAAAAGCCTGCATACCATGTAGTAATGGCTACAGGAAAGGCAGCTTGAAGTACAGCTCTTCCAACTAATGCAGGATTAAATACATTATAACCTAATCCTCCAAAGAGAAACTTACCCATTCCGATTGCAAATACACCTCCCAGAAAAGTCATCCAAAGAGGGAAAATAGGTGGTAATGTTAAGCCTAAAAGCAATCCAGTGATTACAGCAGACCAATCCGAAAGAGTACTCCGCTTATTAGTTAAACGACATAATACATGTTCAGTCAAAACACAGGAAACAACTGCCGTTATCAATACTAAAGCCGCATTCCATCCAAAAGCATAAACCGAAAATATAGCGGTTGGCAATAATGCGAATACCACATTCCGCATAATTACCTCTACACTAAGGCTTTGTTTTAGGTGTGGTGAAGTACTGATATGGAGTGTATGCTTTTTCATCAGGCTACTTTTCGTTTTCTTATAATAGATTTCGATAGTCGGAAATATTGAACCAAGGGAATATTTGATGGACATACATAGGAGCAGGATCCACATTCAAAGCAGTCCATCAAATGATATTCCTCCGCCATTTTTTCATAAGATTCAAATTTGGCAAGAATACCGAGTTTGGATGGATTTAATGAAAGTGGGCAAGCATCTACACAAGCTCCACATTTAATGCATGGATAAACCTGGGCAGCACGGTGCAGCTGTTTTTCATTAAAAACCACAATACCTGAGGTGCCCTTTACAATAGAAATGTCCAAATTTGCAACCGCAACTCCCATCATTGGGCCACCCATATAAACTTCACTAATTGATTCATCCACCCCTACTTGCTCTAAAACATATCGAAGTGGAGTGCCAATAGGAATTAGATAATTACCCTTTTTCTTAACACCTGGTCCTGTAATGGTAATCACACGCTCTTGAATACCTCTACCATGAGGAAGCAATCGCCCGATTTCTGCAGTGGTTGCTACATTTACTACCACTGCATGGACATCAATTGGTAAACCTCCAGAAGGCACTTCTTCGCCCAAGAGAGCGGTAATTAACATTTTCTCAGCTCCTTGAGGATATTTAACTGGCACAACTTCAATTGAAATCGGCTCATGCTTAGGAAGCTGACTTCTTAAGAAATCAGCTGCATCCTGCTTATTAGCTTCAATACCAATTATGGTACGTTTAGCTCCAGTTGCTTTCATTAAGTATTTGATTCCTAGGAATATATCATTGGGTTGCTCAAGCATTACCCGATGATCTGTAGTCAAGTAGGGTTCGCATTCAATTCCATTAATGATTAAAGTATCACAATGCTTACCTTCCGGAATCTTTAATTTGGCATGAGTGGGAAATGCAGCACCTCCTAATCCTACGATTCCTGCCTGCTGGATTCCCAGAAGTATTTCCTCTGGGGATGCAGTTTCTAAATCAATAGGGTTTCCTTCTAATATTTCTTGTGTGGAAGAAGGAAATGGCTCAAGATATATGCCTGTTGTCATCTTTCCTGAGATAGTAGGGACATTGCTAATTTTCCGTATCATTCCGCTAGCTGGAGCATGCAAAGGAACGGAAAGGTATCCGTCTGATTCTGCTAGAATTTGTCCCCTCACGACCTCCTGCCCTTCTCTCACAATAATTTTGGAAGGTGCTCCAATATGTTGAGCAAGCGGTAAAATGATTAAAGGTGAAAATGAAAATTGGCGAATAGGTAATCCATTCGTTTCCTCTTTATTTTCAGGAGGATGTATTCCGTTTTTGAAAGTGTGTTTCGCTAGTTTCATGACGGATTAATTAAATTTCTCTCCTCTTTTAATCCATTTATCCATATCCTTAGCGCTTGGATCCACTGGTAGTCCTGGATGAATCACTTGCGCAGTACATTTTTCAGCCGCTATCACTAAATCTTGATATGGCCCTCCCTTAGGATCTTTTATATAAGCTTGTTTGTCTTTATTGTATGCAAATATTTTAGAATTTATATTGATGCATTCATCACAAGAAGTACACTCATCTGATTCTATCCAGGGAGACAAGACTGACTCGCTACTTGGACTTGATTCAGCCTTAGGTTTATCTTCCTCTTGCTTTTCAACTTTTTTAGCCACAGGATTAGGATTAACATTTGGAATAGTTGTACCATTTCCTCCTGCCAATTCCATAAGCTTTTGAGTGATTTTACTCACCACCTCAGATCTTATTTTACTCTCAAGATCAATTTCTACAACATCTTCCTGATTATTCCCTGCTAAATCGCGCAACAAAATCCAGAAATCTCTGCGTTCCTCACATGATTCCACTATCGGTTTGGCTACCAATACTCTACTCAATTGATTTTTCCTATCTACTGCCCAAATAAATGGGAATTTACCTTCTCGCTCTCCTTCTTCCAAATCAAGGAATTCAGTCAGCAAAATCATATTCTCATTCCATGAATTGCGAGGTGCATTTCTAAAATGCTTTCTGAAACGCCCCTCTGTTAAGGCGAAATCAGCAAAAGTCATAGGAACCTCCATAGTCTTTTCTATACCGTTCTCCTCATATTTCAACTGGTAAGTAGGCCAGTCTTGATCCATTGAAGGGTTCCCGGAAAGGTCTAGCGCCTCCTGTACTTTTACACCCAGATCAGGGTTATACTTGAATATTGGATAGGCTCTGGACTCGACTGCCAATTTTGCCTGATGTACGCCTAGATCATCTGCTACGCCATGCTCGGGTTGACAGGTGGTGTAAAGATTAAATAATGCAGGTCTTTTTGTAGTCAAGCCGTCAATAAAACCTTCAATCATATGACTGGTGTTAGCTAAAGAAGCTTGCATCACATAGGTATTGCGATGAGCCATAGCTACCAAGCCAATTTCTTTTCTAGGTTCAGATTTTCCTTTCCATACCTTACCATATTGTGCCATATCAGAAATCTGACCTATAAAGCCTGAAGTACAAGCTTGTCCTCCCGTATTGGAATATACTTGAGTATCAACCACAATCACCTTAATCGGCTTACCGGAAGCCATCATTCGGGAAAGGTTTTGGAAACCAATATCATACATGGCTCCATCGCCACCTAAAGCCACTACTGGCGGACAAAGCAGCCATTCTTCATCCGTAAATTGATGCCAGTTGAAATAGGTAAAGAATTCTTTGTCTTCTTCCGGCTTGTATTTTCCTTCTAATTCTAACTCTGCTTTTCGAATAGCAGTAAACCCTTCCGCCATTTTGGCCATGTGTCCTTCAAAAATACCCATTGCCATAGAGGTTGAATCTTGGAATAGATGATTTGCCCAAGGGAACGGGTAAGGATTATAAGGATAAGTGCTACCCCATACAGAAGTACATCCAGTGGCGTTGGTCATTCCCATTGAAGATCTGCCTTTACCAGTTGTTCCATCGGTATATTTCCATTTCAGTCGCTTTAATTGGGATAGCAGTTGTGTAGTTTCTTGCAACCAATCTTGATCAATTGGTTTACTTCCACTTTCAGCTTCCAACCTGCTGGCAATGCCCGACATGGTAAGATCTGAATCATGCGTTTCTTTAAGGATTCTTGCTATTGCCTCTGTATCGTTAATATTTACATTTTCTATTAATTTAGACTGGATGTGATGCTCCATCTTTTGAATGAGATCCTCCAAATGAGCTAAGTGTTTCTTAATTCGAGGCTGCATTAAAGATTCAACCGTGGCTACAAACAAATGAACTACTGATTTTTCTGAACAACCAAGACAAGCGCCATCACCACTTGCAAAATTTAAATAAGCATCTTTGTTTAAAAGGATGGTTTCTAGTGGGCCAATTTTCTCTTCCAGATCAGAAATACGATTATATTTCTCTGGAGTAGTTGGAAGGTCCATCCATAAATCCCAATCTTTTCTTAATTTAGCAATAGAACCATCCGTCTGTATAATTGGCCTTAGCGCATCATCTTCACAAACCTGAATGCATTCGTTACAACCTTTACAGGTATTTGGATTTATGGTAATACTAAATAAACCGCCACTATTAGCCGATTTCTTTTCATGTAAATCATAATATGGTCTGGTGAGAGCAAATTGAAAATCCCCTAACTCTTCCCTGAACCATCCTAGTTCTTCCACCATCTCGGCCTGGCCTTTATTCTCTTCTATCATCTGATCGATAGCTTCTTGAACATAATTATTGACCGTAGTACCATTGGAAGATGAATTCAATAATGTCCTGATCTTTCCTTCCAGAGTTCGTGCGGCTTTTTGTAAGTGATTTACGTTTTCATGATTCTTTTTAACCCGCTTAACTATGGTATCCAGTACATCTTTCAATTCGCTAACCAACCCAGGTATGGCAGTGTCTGGGCAAACCGTATAACATTTACCACATGCAGTACAATTATTTGGAATCCACTCTGGGTGTTCAAAGCGAATGCCTGTCATATCTCGAAATACTGAGGAAACAGCTGGCATAACACTTAATCCAATAAAAGGATCAGTTATATTATCATTTCCCATGCCTTGTGCATAGAAGTTGCCTGTTTGCTCCCAAAACCGGTGGATATCACTCAAGTTGGACTTGCTTTGAGGTAGTTCCTTTAACATTTTTGGAATAGGAATTCCTAATGCACCATTGGCGTGCGCAGCCGCACCGGTCTGAATTTCTTTATTGGTGATTTCAGTAATTTCTGTGAAACCACGTTTTACTACACGCATATTGTCATCCACAACTCTTTGGCCTTTACCACCAAATTTAGATTGTAATTGATCTTCAATGGCTTGCAATAATTCCTTTTCATTTAGTCCAGCAGTTTTCATCAATGGGGAAGCTGCAAAGAAGGCGCCTTGAAAGGCAATTCCCTGCATACGCAACTGAAGTTCAGGATCTGTGGCTTCCTCTCTAGCGATTTTAAATCCATCAATGTAAAAAACACGAATATTATTCTTTACAATTAATTTTTGATACTGCTTTGGAATAGTGGCCCACACTTCATCCTGATTCGGTTTATCGCTTTGGATTATAAAACATCCACCATCTTTTAAGCCTGCAAGTGCATTGGTATGTTTAAATACATTTGGATCAGGTGATAAAACCACATCTACAAAATAGAATTCGCAGTTCATTCTGATAGGCTCTGGGGCTGCGGCTAAGTAGTAAGTAGTGGGTTGTCCTTTCTTCTCTGAACCATATTTTGGGTTTGCCTTAATATCATATCCAAGCAAGTCATAAAGTGTCATGGCCAAGTTTTTACCCGTAGTTATAGCTCCCCATCCCCCAACAGAGTGGAAACGAACAGTAGTAGCTCCTTTTGGCATAAGGTTGGGGCTCTCTGAACCATGCACTGCTAATTCTTTAACCTTCGGATATGCTGCTTCTATGGTCTCTTGATGCGCTCTTTGCTTAGGTGTAAAAGGATTGTCACGGATAAAATCTATAGATAAATAAAATAATTTTTTGTGTTTGCCATCAGGCAACATATTTTCAACAGCCCCAATGATTCCTTCAGCTTGCAAATCGCGACTACCCATTCCAAAGGAACCAGAATAAATTCTTGGTACATCCTTCATCTGATAAGATTCGATTTCAGGATAAGGCTTATCTGTCTTTGAAAGCCCATTTTCGAGGCATTTTGATAAGACGGACCGAAGCTCACGTGCTATTGGCAAATCTTCTGCTAAAGGTTGATCCAGTCTTTCCAAGACCACTACTCCTTTTTTCCCTTTCAAAATTTTGGATAGATGATCAGCTGGGAAAGGACGGAACATCACTAAATCCACTACTCCTACTTTGAGTTTCCGAGTCTCTCTAAGATAGTCAACTACTGCCTCAGCACTTGGAATTACACTTCCTTGAGCAAGAATCAGGTAATCAGCATCATCAGCTTTATAAGACATAACGCGTTGATACTTTCTACCAGTCAGCTCTCCATATTCTTTAAAAGCTTGATCCGTTAAGTCCTTAATATGATCAAAAAAGAATGGGCGCTGAGCAGCCACACTTTGCATATAGGAATCCTGATTTTGAACGATGCCCGCCATCATTGGATTATCAACATCCCATAATTCAGGAATTCTTCTTCTTTGTTCTCCGAAAATTATTTTTTGAGCTGGAGTTGGTGTGTTTATGATATCATCAGGTCTGCCTAGAAATTCTTTAATTAACTCACGTTCAGGAACTAACAAGCTTTCAATTAAGTGAGTCGTTAAAAATCCATCTTGAGCAATTATTCCAGGTGTAAGGGCCAATTCTGCTACCCTGTGGGCAATAACATTAAGATCAGCCACATGTTGGGCATTTTTGGCAAATAACTGAAAAAAACCTGTGTCATCCACTGCATGATAATCATCATGACCGGCATGTACATTGAGCGTGGCTTTTGTCATGGCTCTGGCCCCAATATTTAACACATAAGTAAGTCGCTTTCCGACAGCTGCATACAAGGATTCATGCATATAGGCTATGCCCTGTCCAGAGGAAAAATTGGCTGCTCGCTGACCTGTCATAGATAGACCGGCCGTTACAGCTGCAGCTGCATGCTCTCCTTCAGGTTCAATGAAAATGAGGGGCTTATCTGAAATGTTGAGATGCCCTTTTGCAGCCTCTTCCGCCCAGTACTCTCCCATTTGCGTAGATGGGGTGATCGGATATGCTCCAGCCGCATCTGAGGATTCACGTTCGCACATAATGGCAGCAGAATTGCCGTCTAATGCGGCAGCGATTCCTGGATATTTCGGTTTGACAATCTTACTCATGAGTCTTTCCTTTAATTTCTATTTATTTACCAATCACCATATTTCGTGTATTTGTAGCCATCGCCATAAAACTATTGACGGTATCTAAACTCATCCACACATCTTCGTTTTGCGTGGGATGATAAAGTGGTGCTAAATGGAGCTCATTGAATCTTTTATCAATTGCTCTACAACTAGAAAGCAGGTCAGCAACATTTGAAGATTTATCAAACTCAGCTCCATTTTCTACAAGAAAGCTTCCCAAATAATTTACGATTGCGTTATAAGCATTCTGGCAAACGCTGTAGTGAACAACGTCCTCTTCAGGTTTGCATAACTCTTCATTAGCTCTGGATAATAGCTCATCCGCTGTTTCTAGGAGGGTTTTAGTCATCTGTTCCATATCGATCGGATTTTGTTATACAAATAAATCTACGAATTGGAATTGACTCATATTATGACATAAATCACCAAAATCTATGATTTAAATTGAGACTGGAAACGATGAATATATTCTAGCAGTTAAAGTTTTTGTTGACTTGGCATTCCTCAAGGCTTTTTTATATAATTATCAATTCCTTAGCTCTAAGCAAGAGTTTTATGCATCTTTTTAAAGTAACCGAATTTTTCTCTGCTTTTGAATGGAATTATTAAGTACAGATAAATACATTATTTAATGAAAATCCTTGCATCAGCAACTAAAATATCGGTTTCTGATGCAAATACAGGATTGAGATCTAAAGAATTGATTTCCGGGAAATTATAAACAATATCCGATAGTTTCAGCAGCAAATTTGCCAAGCCTTCTTTATTTACTGGAAGCTGAGATCTGTAACCTTCTAGCAACTTGACTCCTTTTATTGAATTGATCATTTGAAGCGCTTTTGTTTTAGATAATGGAGCCATACCAAAGCTAACATCCTGAAGAATTTCAACCCTGGTTCCCCCAAGTCCAAACATAATGGCATGCCCAAATCCTTCATGATACTTAATTCCCATTATTAGCTCCACTCCTTTTTTAACCATACTTTGGAGCACTACCCCTTGAAAGCGGTCTTCCGGAACGCATCTTGATAATTTACTATAGGCTTCAATTAATTCACTTTTATTATTGATATTAACCACCACTCCACCTATATCAAACTTATGGATTACACCCTTTGCTATAATTTTAACAACCATCGGATATTTCACTTTATTTGCTTGAAGCGCCTCTTTTAGGTCATTGGCAACTTTGTAATTTGCTATGTCAAATCCAAATTCTTTTAACAAACTATAGCTTTGAATCTCATTTAAATAGCGTTCGCCTACTAGTTTCAAATCATCAAATTGCTTTTTAATAGTCAAGTATTTCCTTTCAGCTAATTTTTTGGATGGGTTTAATTCTTCGGTTTGAGAATATTTTCCAAAGATTGAATAATATGAAAGTGCCTTGACCGCTTGTTCAGGAAATTCATAGTTTGGTAAATCATAATCATCAAACAATTTCATAACAGCATCATCTTGAACATTCGTAAAAACCGCGGCTATTGGTATATTCCTTTTTCTTGCTTTCTCTATGATTGATTTAAAACTTTTCAGAATTTCTTCTCTTTTAGTCATAAACTGAGGTGTGCATATGATAAGTAACAAGTCAAATGCATTGGATTGCATTAAGTTTTTAAGTGTATTTTGATATCTTTCCGTATCTGCATCACCTAAAATATCAATAGGATTCTTTACGGATGCTGCTGTTGGAAGCAGTTTTTTTAATGAGTGTTGTTCTTCTTCAGTTAGTTCTGCAATTTTTAAATGATATTTCTCTGCGCTATCCATTGCCATTATTCCCTGTCCGCCTGCATTGGTAACTACTAAGAATTTATCACCTTTAGGAACTGGCTGGTTGGCCATGATCATGGCTGAATGGAACATTTCTTCCATCGTATTTACCCTTATCACAACGCAATCTTCCAGAAAATACGAAATCATCCCATCCTCCCCTGCCAAAGCCCCTGTATGAGAAAGTGCTGCCTTTTTACCACTTTCACTTCTTCCGGATTTTAGTAGGATGATTGGTTTTCTATTTTTTTCGTTGTTTCTCTTTACTATTTCTCGAAAACGAATTCCGTCTGCAAAGCTCTCGAGGTAAATTAAAATAACTTTTGTTTGAGGGTCTTGATATAAATAGTCTATTAGGTCATTTTCATCCAAGGCAGCTTTATTACCAATAGTCACAAATTTACTAAACCCAATATCGTGCTTATCAGCAAATTCTAATGCGTGAATCCCAATGGCGCCACTTTGAGAAATAAATGCAATATTACCTATTGGTGGTATTGCTCTGGCAAAAGTGGCATTAAGACTTGTTTTTGGATCCGTATTGATAATGCCCAGGCAATTGGGTCCTACTACCAATAAATCATGTTCGGAAATAAAATTTGATATCTGTTGCTCTAATATTTTACCACTTATTAATCCCGTTTCTTTAAACCCAGCTGAAATAATGATGATTGCTTTTATGCTTTTCTTTTGACAGTCACTTAAAATTTCAGGTACCTGAGGAGCCGCTACTGCAATAATGGCAAGGTCAATAGAATGATTTATTTCCTTTATATTTTGAAAGGTTTTTACTCCAAGTATTTGCTTTGCACTATTGTTAATTGGAAATACTTCACCCTTATAACCCGTATCTAATATGTTTTTCAATAAAGCATAGCCTACTTTGTTGACTTTAGAAGATGCACCAATAATGGCTATTTGTTTAGGATTAAATAATAATTCGAATTGTTTCTTTTTAAAGCTCATCTTTTTCCGTTTTTTTGACAAAAGCTCTATTTTGATAGTGACAATAGCTAGAGAGGAGCTTATGCTGGAAAAATATAATCAAGAAAAATACTCCAAAACAGAATATTATTCTTTCCAGTCATAATTGAAAAAAGGGAAAGTGATGACTTTCCCTTATAACTGTGCCTAATTTAAGACTTTATATGATTAGTCATCTAACAATCAAATAAAAACCATGTGAGTACCCTCTCCTTCAGCCAGTTCATACATTTGACCTACGGTGATGATATCTTTAACCTCAGGAATAAAGTCCTCTTTTTTAAGATGGAACATATCTGCTGCCAATTTACAAGCAAATATTTCACCCCCACCGGCTTCAATCATTTCAAAAAATTCTGTAACGGGTGGAATGTCTAATTTTTCCATCTCTTTTTTCATCATGGATGAAGCAAGTGCTTCAAAACCAGGTAAGCCACCAATCATTGTAGGTAATCCTCTCATAAAGGCTGGGTTTCCTACAGTTGCAGTATGGAGGTGATCTGCTTTTTTCTTTGTGATGGCGTCAAGTCCGAAAAAGGTGAAAAACATTTTCGCTTCTTTTCCTTCCGCTAAGGCACCATTAGCCATTATTAAAGCTGCATATACATCCTCTAAAGTGCCTCTAGCACAGATAACCATTATTTTCTTTACTTCTTTTTTCTCTTTAGCGACCACTTTATTTGCGGTCATTTCTTTAACGTCTTCCATGACTATTTCTTTAAAGTGTTAAACACAACTAACAGGCTTTGGAATCCCTGCTATTTTACTTGATATCTTTAATGGTCCACCTGGGAAGAGTTTATAAAATTCTTTGATGTCCACAATTCCAGATTTTCCCACCTTACGAATTGTAAGTGGTACTTCCTCTGCATACTTATTTCTTAAGAAATGCAAAACTTCAAAATGCTTTTCACTAAGGTCTATATTTTGCTGCTTAGCCATTTCTATAGCTATATCTTCATTCCATTGAGATGGATCTGTGAAATAGCCTTCTTCATTTACTTTAATTTCTGCGTTGTTGATTGTTAATGTGTCCATGGTTTTGATATTTTGTTATAATAAAACTTCCTCTTGTTGAGGCTCTTCTTTCTCTTTAGTCTCTTCCTTTTTAGGTGCTTTTTTTCCGGTCATACTCATATTGGTACTAACCGGCAAGGATTTGCCTGTTAGAAGCATATGCCAATAAATCCACTTAAAGGCTAATTTTCCCATATGGTTAATTCTAGTTTCTTTCAATAAGCCCATAGGTCCTAAAACTGGTATGGGAAATTGCCCAGGTAAAGGCTCAGTAGTATAGTTAAAATCAATTAATGCTGCTTTCCCAAAGCCTGTTTCAATAAAGCAATTTGCATGTCCATCAAACTTGGCTTCCAAAGGTTTGCCATTAATAAAACTCAAGATATTTTCTATCAAAATCTCCCCCTCAAAGTGCGCTACTGATCCCGCTTTAGAAGTCGGTAAGTTAGTGGCATCTCCAATCACAAAGATGTTTTCATGTTGCTTATGCTGAAGAGTTTCTTTATTAGTTGGGATAAAATTCAAATCATCTTCATCGCTCATATTACTATTAGCAACCATATCAGCACCCATATTAGTAGGAATGCTGACTAGCAAATCAAATTCTACCTCCATGCCGTCATAGGACACTATTTTCTTATTATCATTGTCAACATGCTCTAAATAAAAGTCAGGAACTACATGAATATTCTTTTTCTCCATAAGCTGACTTAACATTTTTGTTGCAATAGGCTTTGTAAAAGCGCCAGAAAGAGGGGTAACATACTGGATACTAACCTTATCTCTGATTCCTTTTTCAGTGAAGTAAGCATCTGCTAAGAAAGCAAATTCCAAAGGCGCAACTGGGCATTTTATGGTGGTTTCTGCTAAGTTGATAACCAATTTACCACCTTTCCAATCTTTCAATTTCTTCGCTAGTAAAGTAGCGCCTTCAAAGGTGTAGAAATCAAATATATCCTTATACCAAAGTGGTCCATCCAGCCCTTCTGTTTCACTTGGAACAGGTGTAGTACCGGTTGCAATAACTAAGATATCATAGCTTAATTCTTTGCCACTTTTAAGGATTACTTCATTTTCTGATGCATTTATTTCTTCTACTTCATGCATTATGAAGTTCGTTCCTTTAGGAAAGAATTCCTTTCTACTTTTTATCACATCTGAAGGTTGGTAGATACCAAAAGGAATGAACAAAAATCCTGGTTGATAATAATGAGTATCATCTTTGTCAATAATGGTTATTTCCCATTCCTTTTTATCTAATTTCTTGTCAAGCTTGTTGAGCATCATTGTGCCTGCTGTGCCTGCTCCAAGTATTAAGAGCTTTTTCATTTTGTTTAGATTTAAAGGGTTCACTTTTACTTTTTATTCCATAAAGTAAAAAAAATAACTCCATTTAAATACTGATGTAAGTAGCAAGAAATCATGATATAAGTCATTAATTCATGGCTAAGTACAATTTCATTGCCCTTGAATGGTAAAGTTTCATTAAAACAATTAGGTAATTGTAAATTCAATTGTATGCCTATTAAAAGATATAGGTTTATTCTATGGCAAAAAGGATGTCCTGAGAAATAATAAAATAAATTGAGGTAATCATCCCCCAAAAAGCAACTTCACATAAAACCCTGGCTTCACCAATTCCTTTTTCAAATCCACATTATCAAGCATGGAAGTTAAAAGTGTTCGAACAGAAGAATTTTTATTGGTCCTATTTACGACAAAATTGAAAAGTTTAGGAAATCGAAGTAGCATCTGAATCCTTCGGCTAATGCGCAATTCGTTCCACATTTTGTGGTACACCATATGGTCATATTGCTGTAGAAAAGACGCAGTAAAATCTTGATTTTCAATTGCTTTAAGGATATATTCTGAAGCAATTCTTCCACTTCTTAGTGCATTGCCAATTCCTTCTCCAGTAAAAGGATCAATCAAACTTGCTGCATCACCCAATAATAAAAATCGATCTCCTGAAATAGGTCTTTTTTTAGAGCCTATAGGCAATCCAAATCCTTGTGGTTTTTCTAAAGACTTGGCGTTTCTAAAACGCTCTTTTAGGTCTGGTTTGGATTCAATCAACTTACCCAATTCTTTCTTTAAGTCAAGTTTCTTTTTGCTTACTTCGCTAGATAACATTCCTAATCCCACATTGGCTTGTCCGTTGGGCAATGGAAAGATCCAGAAATAGCCTGGCACGAGTTCCTTATAGAAATGGAGTTCTATATGCTGATTATTGTGAAAACCTGTAACGCCTTCAAAATACTGCCTGATTCCAGCACAATAGTGGTCTTTTTCTACTTTGATGTTCCCAAGTTTTCTATTCACTATGGAATGAGCACCATCCGCTCCAATAATCATTCTCGCAGTCAGTTGTCTTTTATCAGTCTTTAGCTCAATTCCTTCTGCATTCCTTCTAATATCTAGTACTTTCTCAGATTGAAAAACTTTAATATTTGACTGGTTTTCAATTTGTTGAAAAAGAAAATGATCAAAGTCTAATCGTTTGCTGATGTAGCCGGCCGAATTACCGTGATGGGGATTTTGGTAATTGATATCTAAAAAAGAATGATTGGGTGCTACAAAGCGAACGCCATGAGAATCAATTTTCTGTGCAAAGCTTTCAAACTTTTCACCTAATGATTGATCCATTCTATAAAGCTGATTGACAACATCCGCACTTAAGGCATCACCACATATTTTATCACGAGGAAAAGTAGCCTGATCAATAATGGCAATTTTCAGATTCTGATTTCTTAGCTGAAATGCACAAGCAAAACCTGCTGGCCCTGCTCCTACAATTATGAGATCGAAATCAAAGGATTTATCTGTCATTTTAACCAACCCTACTTTCGGAATATAAATCATATGCCGCTACCAATGATTCTCGGCCTGTAGAGCTTTCATACCGCTCGTATTTATGGATGCTTTCTCTTTCTTCCACATAAACGGCTTGATAGTCATCATCATAATTATCCCAGATGATTAGCATGTATTTATAGCCTATTTTACTGGCTCTTCCAGTTTCTAGCCAATCTTCAAAAACAGATTCTTCTAAGGCTTTGGGAAATGCTGCTCCGTTAAACATAGTAGTTTTTAAAAGTTCTCAAACTTAAAATTAATGCGTTGTGGTGAGTTTTTTCTATGGATTGATATTTTATTTCTGAATATTTCCAACTTATTTCCAATATTCATCAAATGATTTCAGACAAATTAATGTCTAAGATTGCCATAAAACATACTGAGTTTAATTAGAAAAAATAGTTTAAGCATTCAAACTTCCTAAAAACTCTAAAGTATTACTTCCTTTTCCATCTGTTGGGAGTTGTACTATAAATTTTGTGATTCCTTTTTCATCCGTAACTACTTTCATTCTTCCATTGAGCAGTTCGGTAGATTTTTGGACTATATACAAACCTAAACCATTACCATCTGATTGTTCGGTGCCCACATAAAACATATCAAATATTTTATGCTTTAAATTATCCTCAACACCAATTCCATTATCCGAAACTGAAATTTCTAATTTTTCGTCCTGAGATATAATATTTAAAATTACTTCTCCTGCTTTTTCATTATCAACCCAGCTAAAAAAGAATGCATTTTCTAAAAGATGATAAATCACTACTTCTACCAATTTGGGAATACTAATAACTGAATTTTCTACCTCGATATTTACCTTTAGATTAATCCCACGCTCTTCAATTATCTTCTTAAATGAGGAAATTACGTCTTCACAAATAGCTTTTATGTCAATTTCTTCAAACTCACCAGGTTGATGGATTTCACTAACCGTACTTAATTTTTTAAGTAGCTTGTCCATTCTCTTGTTTGTTTTCAACAAAAGCCCAGTTAATTGCTTATTACTAGTTTCCCGGTTTATTAGGTCGCTAATACCTGCGATAGAGCTAAGTGGTGCTCGCAAATCATGAGATGCTTTGTACAAAACTGTATCTAACTCTTTGAAAGTTTTATTTAAAAGAAAGGTTCTTTCTAATACTATATTTTCCAGATTTTCATTGGTCAGTTTAACCACTTTATTGGCTTCTATAAGCTCTGCTTTTTGTCTTTTTAACCTTGTACGGAAATAAAATAAGAGGATAATTAGAAATGCAAAAACCAAAACCACCGCTAAAATTATAAATAATCTTTGCTGATAAATTTTTCTTTCCTTTAACCGCTCTCTTTCACTAGCAGTCAATCGACTTTCTAATTCTTGCAAATCAAAAAATCGTCTTTTCAACTCATTAATAATATTCAAATAAATATTCAAATTCTCATTAAATACACTTTTATTATTTTCTAAAATATCTTCTAACTGTTCAATTTCATTTAATAGATTGGTTTTCGATTCTTCTGACATATTTTCAAAGCCTATATTCAGCTTTTCACGTACCATTTGGATTTTGCCCTCCAGCAACTGACTTTGAGCAAGGCTTTTGTTGTCCTTTCTGGCTTGTTGTAAAAGATTATCAATGTCTTCTTCCACCATAGTGCTATCAGAAATTCTATCGAGCAAATCATTAGATTCAGCTATATTTTTGTTATTAAAATTCCTTAATAATTCCTCAAATTTCTGGTCTAATCTGGATTGAGTATCCTCATCAATCTGATCTCTAGGTATTTTATTTAACAATCCATAAAATGCTCTCATTGAAGAGATTGTATCCAATTGCTGAAGCATTAATCCAGTTTGATTATCCTTTTGATTAGCATTTGATTCCTTTTCGATGATCTGTGGCTGGGCTTCAACTACTTTAGGTTGAATCTTCTTAACAGTTAGGATAGCAGTACCTAAGTTTTCAAAATTCTGAAGGTCATAGCCTGGAATCCTGAACTGATCAATGCTTCGAATATCTTCATTTAAGGCTAATGGAATAGTTACAATTCCATCATTATCTGTTTGCTTGCTTATTTCTTTATTACCTTTAAACTGAATCTGGATACCTGATTGTGCTATTCCATTTTCGTTTACTACTTTAATTTTCTTATCGATGTAGCTTTTCTTTCGAATTATAACTTCTAAAATTCCCTTACTTAAATTCCATGAGGCTACTTCTAATGTTTCATCCTTCAGTTTTATAGATTGAATAGGGATATCCGAAGCTTTAAGACTCACAAAAACAAGTCCTTTTTCATTCAACTCTATAAACTCTCCTTTATTGATGGACAAGCTAAGATTTGGAAAAGGGCTAAGGTTTTCTGAAAAGGCTTTAACCTGTACAACCTGATTGTTTTGTGCTTTAATCTTATGGGATAAGATAAAGCTTGTGATTACAATTAAAGTTAGTACAATAAAACGGGGAGCATTTTTAGAGATACCACAATATAAATTACTCATTTTCTTCCCTCAAACTGTTTTTAAAGTCATCATTCACCACCACTATTTCGTAACTTAAATCCTGTTTTGCAAACTTTGGCACCTCAAAACTTACAAATCCGTCCAAATCCTTGTCTCTAATTCGAATTTTATATTTACTATAATAGGGAACTTTCAAATTAAATTTTCCTTTTTCATCCGATCGGGTTTTAGCCACTACCTTATTTCCAGTGCGATCCACCAATTCCAATTCCACATTAGAAAGCACTTTTAATTCGGTGGAATCCATCCAGTTATGCTCTATGAATTTGACTGTTCCGTCAACCGAAAGCGGGTAAACTTGCAAGTCCAGTGCAAATTCATACATATCAAAGTCAAAACCTTTATTTCTCCTATTGGAACTTAAAAAACCTTGCTGACCTAGGCTATCAATACTAAATGATAACTCTTCAAACTTAGAATTTACAGGATAACCTAAATTCTCTAATTCCTGATACTTTCCATCCATTAATTTCACCTTATAAATATCAAACCCACCTAAACCAGGATGTCCATTGGAAGAAAAATATAAATTTGAATGGTCTATAAATGGAAATCGCTCATCTCGTTCAGTATTTATGTTGTTACCTAAGTTTTCTGGTTCGCTCCAACCCTCTTCAGTTTTTACGGAAATGTATAAATCTTTTCCACCTAAGCTATTTTTAAAATTAGCGCTGAATATCAACGTATTTCCATCATTACTTATAGCTGGTTCTGATATATCAAATTGAGTGTTATTATGCTCATATTCACCGATTTTGACCCATTTACCTCTTTTCTTTTTAGCAAAATAAAGTTGCAAAGGAAAGTTTCCTTCTGCATTCTTTCTCTGGGCAGAAGCAGCATAAACCATTTGATTTCCTCCATCAAAAATACTGATGGCCGAAAGATGAAATTGAACTTTCAACTTCTGTCCTGCTGCTTTAAGATTTTCATAATTTAAGGCAACTATAGAAAATGGATCCTCATAAGACTCAACTTTTCTCAAATTATAAAAGGGAGAATTTTCTTTACTATCTATTTTCTTAATCATCTCTACTTGAGGTTGATTCGAAACTAAAAAAATCTCCTTATCCGAAAGCCTAACCATTTGTAAATCACTGTAATTACTGTTCAATTTGGCAAAATTCACCATGTTTTTAATTGAATCTTCATATAAATAGGTCAAATTACTAAGCCTCCAAATTCTACCTGCATACAATTCGTTATCAGGCTTTTTGTCCATGCAAATTTGATAATAATGCAAAGCCTGTTTCATTTCTCCTACCGAGTTTAAGGCCTCTGCAAAATAAAAATAATCTTCAGTAGGGAATTCCAAATTGACTTTCTCGTATTTTCCGTAATGCTGGATCGCTTTATCATATTGAAATGTGAAATAATAACTTCTTGCCAAGCGGAGATCAATGTTCTCAGGAGTATTCTCATTTTGAGCTATACTTTCATAAATACTTAAGGCTTTTCTATAATTTTTGGCAATAAATGCCTTATCTGCATCAGCTATTGACTCTTTAAAGGCCGAAAAAACCGATTCCTGAGCTTTTAGATTTAAGCTGCTAAAAATGATAAGGAGCGTAAATAAAACCGCAACTTTATGGAGCATAATGATTTTAGATGGTTGATAAATCAATTTCATTGAGGTGAATTCACATTATCATATTTGAACTTGAAAATATAGCGAAGCATAATCTCGTTAGAAGCCTGCGCAAATCTACTTACATTTCCAATAGGGAAATCATAAGCATAGGCTACTTGAAATTGGGGTGTGAGGTTAAAGCGAATTAAAAAATCAACCGATTCCTGCTTTCTATATGAAACACCAGCCGTAAGCACACTTTTAAAGGTGGTTAAAAAATTGAGATCATAACTTAATGGAGTACCCTGAAAATACTTCAATAAAAAGCCCGGGCTAAGAATAAAATTATTACCTAGCGAAATATGATATTGACTAAATAGTAGGTGATTTAGATTAATAGGATCTAAACTTAGTGTGTCATTAACATTAATCGTTCTATTGATAATTGATGGAATGGAGTATCCTGCCTCTAATTTGTTACTCCGGTAATAAAATCCGAACCCTGCATTAAAATCCGTTCCCGAAAAAAGCGCATCATTAATGGAAGGATCGGGATTTCCGTTTTGCAAAGATTGATAATCAGATCTGACATTTAACATTCCAGCCTTAAGTCCAAAAGATAAATACCTTTGATTACCCAATGGCAAATGATATGCTAAGTTGGTTGCTAGTTGAACATTTTGATGCACTCCTATGCTCTCTCTATGAATGAAAATCCCAGTACCTAATCGCGGATTTTTGAATGGTGTATGAACCGAGAAAGTCTGAGATTGAGGTGCACCTTCCAAACCACTCCATTGATCTCTGTGAAGAAATGAAATACTCAAAGCTTCATCTGCTCCTGCATAGGCAGGATTAATAAGGGAACCATCATACATATACTGTGTATACTGGATGCCTTGCTGAGCATTAACAATAGGGTTAAAGCTACTGATCATGAGCAGTACCAGAACAAAGAATTTTATATAATATTTCAATTTATCCACAGTTCTTAATTTATTGATAATTAAGGCGATATAGTGATTTTGTTAAGTAAATTACAAGCATATTAAAATTATCTAAGGACCTCTAAAAAGCCTTTTCTTTCTATACCATCTTGTTCATTTCTTATCGAAATAAAGTAATAATAAGTACCTCTAGCTACCAGCTCACCACTCCTATTTTCACCTTTCCACACCACCTCATTGTTATTATAGCCTTCAGCAGAATATATTTCTGTTCCCCATCTATCTATTATGATGACTTGATTATTTGGAAATTTCTCTATGCCTTCTATTAGCCAAGAATCATTATTGCTATCGCCATTTGGGGTAAGCAATCTACTGATTTTCACATCCAGTTCTAGAGGCTCAACCAAAACCTCAAAAGAACAACTTGAACTTTGATTATTTTCTTTAATAAAAGTATAAGTTACTACAGTAGTTCCCACTTCAAAAGTACTTCCCGGTTCATGACTTGTTTCTACTGTTATCCCGGAGCACTCGGCAGTAGCTGTTGGAGCTTCCCAGCTTACACTAGCCGTACCGGCATTATTTTCAGCTTTAACAGTTATATCTTCAGGACAATTATCAATTAAAATTTCAGAATCATCCAGAACATTTATTTCAAAAATGCAAGTGCTTATATTTCCGGCAACATCTATAAATTCATATTCTATTACAGTGGTTCCTATTGGGAAAGTACTTCCAGATTCATAGTTTGAATTAATGCTTAAAGATGAGCAATTATCTGTTGCAGTAGGTGCTTCCCATTCCACAACAGATTCACAATTCTCTGATACAGAAATACTTATATCTTGCGGACAATTAATAACTTCAGGTGCTGTTTGATCCACAACTTCCACTTCGAATGTACATATTGAGGATAAACTATTTTCATCTGTGGCAATATATTCAATCATTGTAACACCTATTGGCAACTCATCTCCTATTTGGAAATTACTACTAATAGTAAGATTGCTACAATCTTCAAAAACGGGCTCTTCCCATTGAGCAATTCCTATACAATCTGCATTTGCATCAAGCACAATATTTTCCGGACAAAATGATACTGAAGGCTCACTATTATCTCTTACTATTACATCAAAGCTACAGGTATTACTATTTCCAGCTTCATCTGTGGCTGTGTAAGTAACCGTAGAGGTTCCAAAAGGAAAAATATCCCCAGAAGCAAAATTACTTTGTAAGTTCACATTGGTATCACAATTATCTGTTACTTCGGGAGTGGTCCATTCTGCTGTTGCTTCACAATCAGCATTAGCATAAACTATAATATCAGCCACACAAGTGGTAAATTGAGGCGCTTGATCATCCTCTACTGTCACATTAAAGCTACAAGAACTTGCGTTTCCTGCAGCATCCGTAGCCGTATAAGTCACCAAAGTAGTACCAAGAGGATAATGTTGTCTTGGATCATGAGTAGATGAAATTGTTAAATTATTATCACAATTATCAGAAAACTCAGGAAGAGTCCAATCAACTAATGCTCTACAGTTTCCTCTAGCTGAAACCGTAATATCTGCTGGACAGCTCACTACTACAGGAGCAGTATTGTCTTCCACTGTTACGGTAAAGCTTGAAATACTCGAGTTTCCGGCTTCATCTGTTGCGGTAATTTGTACTATGGACTCCCCTAACTGAAAAACATCTCCTGAATTAAAATTACTTGATAAACTGAGTGAATTACTGCAATTATCTACAGCCACAACATTATTCCAGCTTACTGTCGCCTGACAAGCATCGTCATTTGCTGATACTACCAAATCATTAAGCTGCGTAGTAATAACTGGAGCTGTATTGTCTTCCACAATAACTTCAAAACTACAAGTAATACTATTCCCTGTTTCATCCGTAGCGGTATAAGTGACAGTTGTACTTCCCAAAGGGAATACGTCTCCCGAACTGAAATCACTACTTAAAGTAATGATGTCACTGCAATTATCCGTTACTTCCGGTGCAATCCATTCTGCAGTAGCCTGACACTGAGCATTTGCAGTTACCACCACATCTGCTACACAACTTGTAAATTGTGGAGCCACATCATCTTCAACAATTACATTAAAACTACAAGTACTTTGATTTCCAGTCGAATCCGTTGCAGTATAAGTTACGACAGTAGTTCCCAAGAGAAATACATCTCCTGAATTATGAGTAGAAGTTATTACAGGATTTGCATCACAATTATCGGAAAAAGTTGGAACTGTCCAATTAGCAATTGCATCGCAATTATCAGTCGTTGAGACCCTTATATCAGTTGGACAACTTAGGACTGCAGGAGCTGTATTATCTTCAACAGTGACTGTAAAAGAAGATAGAGTCTGATTTCCCGAATCATCAGTAGCCGTAATATCCACTGTAGTTTCTCCTAAAGGAAAAAGATCACCGGAATTGAAATTAGAAACAATGCCTACTGAATTACTACAGTTATCTTCTGCGGTAATTGCATCCCAAGTAACAGTGGCTTCACAAGCATTATCATTTGCAGAAACTATTAGATTTCCGGGTTGTAAAGTAATTTCGGGTGCGATATTATCTTCAACTGTTACAATAAAGCTACAAATAGTTTCATTTCCCGCTTGATCTGTAGCCGTATAACTCACTTCAGTTTCACCTAAAATAAAGGCCTCGCCAGGATTACGAGAAGCTACAATTTGTGGATTGCTATCACAATTATCGGTAAAAGTGGGCACATCCCAATTTACTAAAGCTTCACAATTATTATCAGCAAAGACTGTAATGTTAGCAGGACAAAAGGTATTTACAGGTGCTGTATTATCTTCTACAATGACATTAAAACTCGCTATAGTCTCATTTCCAGCGAGATCGGTTGCGCTGTAAGTGACGAGGGTTTGGCCCAAATTAAATCGATCATCAAGTGGTGCATCGCTGTCAACTATAATGTCAATGTCAGCACTGCAATTATCTTCTACCTGAATTGCATCCCAAGTAACAATGGCCCCACAACTTTCATCAGCAGAGGTCCTTATTTCAGTGGGAATATTGAGAAATTCAGGCCCTGTATTGTCTTCTACAGTAACATCAAATGAACATTGGGCTGTATTTCCTCCCTCGTCCGTGGCAGTATAAGTTACGGTTGTAGTGCCTATTGGAAATTTATAATCAAGAGGATAATCTGCTGTAGCAACCAATCCAGTAGTACAATTATCTGTTGCTGTTGGTGGGTTCCAAGTTGAGAGGACTGCTTGGCAGTTTTGATCTGCATTAAGTGTAACGTCAAGAGGACAATCTGTAAGAATTGGATCAACATTATCATTGACCGTGACAGTAAATGATGCCATATCATCTGGGAAAAAACCAGATCTTTGGGCTGTATAAGTTACGGTAGTTGTACCTATAGGAAATGAAACACCCGATGGGATATTTGAAGTAACATTTATACCACAGTTGGAAGGCTCACCCCAAAAAACTGCAGTGTTGCAACCACTGGAAATATTAATTATTTGATCATTTGGCAAATCAAAAAATTGGTATTTTACTACTACTTCAAAACTACATGTTGATACTTGGTCATTAATGTCGGTGAAAGTATAAGTAACAGTGGTTGTCCCTACTGGGAATTCATCCAGTGGATTATGGGTACTAGTTACAGATTTGATCTCGCTAGGGTCTACGGCAGTCGGTTCTGCCCAATCAACAGGCACAGTACATGCATCAATTATTTGAGCATCCCTCGTTGAAGGACAACCGATGATAATCGGACCAGTCCTGTTGAAATTTCCCTCAAATTCAGCCCCTAATAGTTCATTTTCTTTCTCTAAAGACGTTTCAATTATTATCTTATTCTCTGCGATGATTTCATAATAATCGTTGTACCCATAAATATTATGACCTATAAGATTAATTAAGTAAAATATTAGAATAGTTATTTTCTTATACACCTCGGGACAAATTACAGCTTAATAATGTTAAAATTATTATAAAAAGTAATTTATGGAAAAGGAAATGAATAAAAAAGCTTATTCTATTTTAATTATAGATGAATAATGAAAGTAAAATCACTTAAATTCATAATTTCTCTTTATCAGGTCGGTTTATAAATGTGAATTATTCATATTTAAGCGATTAAACGGAACTAACCGTCTAATCGCTTTACAATTATGCGGGAATTGGTATAGAATTAACTAATAGTCAAAATCCTTATTCTTTTCCATTGAAATGAAAACGCAATCCAATATTAACACTCAAATAACTGCCTTGATGTAGAACACTAGCTTCTCTTTGCGGTTCATTTTGGAATTGATATTGAATGTCAGTTTGTCTTAAGTCAGTAAATCCTCTATTGTAAGTGAAAGTAGAGTAAATATTAAATTTAGGACTAATTTGAAAGTCAAAACCTGTTTCAGCAGCCGCTGTCATGAAATATTTATCTATAGATGTGTATTGGGTGGTATAAGAATAAGTGTCATTACCACCTACAACACCACCACCTCCCCCGCCACCTTCAGAGGTAAAGGTTGTACCTACACGAGTAGGTTCAGTAACACTTAAATGCATTCCTAAGCTAGCAGTAGCAAAGAGCCAATCGCCAACAAGAGGCATTCTTGCTCTAGCCCGTACTGGGATATGGTAGTACAAACCGGCACTTTCACTTTTCATCCACCCTATCTCTTTTTGTAGAGTAAATCCGCTTTTCACAGGTCGGGTTGCAATACCAACTTCCACACTAAAAGTTGAATTTAATTCATAACCAGCTAAAATAGTGGTACCTGGAATATCTAAGGTTCTGATATTGGATGGTCCAATCGCATCACCTTCATCGGTCACCTGATATAAATCATAGATAAAATTACCTTCAGTAGAAAGGTAAAATTTGGATTGAGCATTAGTTTTAAATGCAAAAAAGCTTAATAATAGGCTTAGTAGTAAGATTGATTTTTTCATATTTAAAGTATTTTACTACTATTAACTATCTAGTTATGAAAATAGTATACTCTAAATGAATAACTTAAAAAAATAAGGTTTTTTGAGACTGCAGATTTCTAGAATAAAGACTTATTTTTTATTAAATCGCGATAGGAATTGAAGCCTTAAATTCGGTTTCTTTTTCAACTTCTGAATAATTTAAGTTAATGTCTCCATTTAACTTTTTGGTGATAATTTTACAAATATACAGACCTAATCCAGGCCCTTTTGGCAACTCTGACCCTACATAAAATAGGTTAAATATATTTTCATGTTGCTCTTTTTTAATTCCGATTCCATTATCCTTAACACTGATCATCAATTGCTTATCAATAATTTCAATGTTAACTTTTACCCATTTCTTCAATTTTAAAGGGTCATAAAAACGAACTGCATTTCCAATTAAATTCTTTAAAATTAAGTGCAATAAGCTAGGGTCAATTTGAATTGGTTCTTTTATTTCATTATTCAACTCTATAGATACATTGTTAAGGTTTTCCTCCGTTTTGAGTCTATCAAAAACCGTTTCCAAGATTATATCTATATTTATTCTTTGAGGACTAATAGGTCTCGCACTTATTTCATAGACATTGCTCAGTCTTTTAAGCATACTGTCCATATGATTAGCAGAGTGATTTAAATGTCTTAGGTGGTCTGAAATATCATTCCCTTGCTCATATTCCATTTGAATAAGCTGACTTAACCCCTTAAATCGAGCAATTGGGCCTCTTAAATCATGTGCAGACTTGTAAATAAATTCATCGAGCTCTTTATTTTTCTCTAATAAAAGATTATTTGAGACCGATAACTCTTTTGTTCTTTCTTGAACTTGTTGGTCAAGATTTCTTGCAATACCCATCAACTTGGTATTCTGACCTTGAATGATTCTTTTAGCTTGTTCTAGCTTACTTCTTTCGTGATCTAATAATTCATTTTGTGATTGAATTTCCTCAAAAGCTTCTTTAAGATCCTTATTCTTTACAAGTAGATCCTGTTGTGCAGTTTCAATTTCTTCTTTCTGATCCTGAATAAGAGAAAGAGCCTCTCTATAAGCGTCATTTTGAGCTTTTAACTGATTATGCTTTTCTTCAAGTGTTTTGGTTCTATCCTTAACTAGACTTTCCAGATAATCATTATGTCTTTTAATTCTATTGGAACCCAAATTGATAAAACTAAAAGCAATACCAAAAATTCCAAAACTTAATACAATAAGAGAAATCGTTTCAATAGTGCTCGTAAGGTATGATGCTTCATTTTCAAATAAATAGCTAATAATTATAGCCTTTGAATTAACCATAGAGGATTGGATAGCTGATGCTTCTATAGGTTGCAAAACCATTAAAAGCAATAAGCTTGTAAGGGTAAGAATAAGAGAATAGTTGAAATAGTTTTTCACTAACACCTGTCTAAATATAATCCTATTAATGATAAAAAGTTTAATAGATTTAAGAATCAAACTAAACACTTTAATTATCAGTGTTTTATACTTATTTGATTCAAGTGTCAATTTAATAAAATAATTTACTTATAAACAAGAAATGATTATATATAATTTAAAATATTTCTGAATTTAATATTCAATAATAAGATGAATAACGGTACAAATATAGTCTATGATATTGAAAATAAGCTTTTTAGCTATTTTCATAAAACAAAAAAGCCTGATACTACTTTTTAAAGTATTATCAGGCTTTTATATAAATGATTAAAAAAGAATGTAATAAAATAATTCTTTATGAATTTTTATTTGCCAAATGGATTAAACCCAGCTAAACCTCTTTTGCTTCCGCTCATTTTATTCATGGTCTTCATCATTTTTCTCATGTCTTTAAATTGCTTCAACAAATTATTGATTTCCTGAACAGATGTTCCACTACCTGTAGCAATTCTTTGCTTTCTGCTAGCATTCATCAATTCTGGATTAGTTCTCTCATCTTTTGTCATGGATCGTATAATGGCTTCCACTGGTTTGAAGGCATCGTCATCAATATCCAAGTCCTTAATTTGTTTTCCCATGCCCGGCAACATGCCCAATAGGTCCTTTACATTACCCATTTTTTTAATTTGCTGTAATTGGGAAAGGAAATCTTCAAAATCGAACTGGTTTTTTCGGATCTTTTTAGAAAGTCGGTTAGTTTCTTCTTGATCAAATGTTTCTTGGGCTTTCTCCACCAAAGAAACCACATCACCCATGCCTAAAATCCTTTGTGCCATCCTATCAGGATAGAAAAGATCTATGGCATCCATTTTTTCACCACTGCTGACAAACTTGATTGGCTTCTCTACTACATTTCTGATTGATAAAGCAGCACCACCACGCGTATCACCATCCAATTTAGTTAAGACAACTCCATCAAAGTCAAGTTGCTCATTAAAGGTCTTAGCAGTGTTTACAGCATCCTGACCCGTCATGGAATCCACTACAAATAAAGTCTCAGAAGGTTTCAACTCTTTTTTCAAGCTTGAAATCTCCTTCATCATGGTTTCGTCCACGGCCAAACGTCCGGCTGTATCGACTATAACTACGCTTTTACCATTGGCTTTAGCGTATTTAATAGCATTATTGGCAATTTTAACAGCATCCTTATTATCGGGCTCTGCATAAACCTCTACTCCTATTTGTTCACCTAGAACTTTTAACTGGTCGATAGCGGCAGGTCTGTAAATATCACAAGCCGCCAATAATACTTGCTTACCTTGTTTTTTTAGTCGATTAGCTAATTTTCCAGAGAAAGTGGTTTTACCCGAACCTTGTAAACCTGAAATTAATATGGTGGCAGGAGAACCTTCAATAGATATATCCTCTTGCTTCTCTCCCATCATTTTAGCTAACTCTTCCTGAGTAATTTTCACCAAAAGTTGACCAGGAGAAACAGAGATAAGTACATCTCGTCCTAAAGCTTCTTCTTTTATTCTATCTGTAACTTCCTTAGCTACTTTGAAATTCACATCGGCATCGACCAATGCTCTTCGGATTTCTTTAACTGTAGTAGCTACGTTTACTTCAGTAATCTGTCCCTGACCTTTCAGGGTTTTAAAAGCGCGATCTAATTTATAACTGAGGTTATCGAACATATCTTAATGGATAAATTTTGGGCAAAAGTAAGGAATTTATTGTTTTATTCCGAAGAATTGAGGTTTTGAATATTAATCATTGCAGTATTTCTGAAATGCTTCTTTTCCTTTAGCTTCTTGGAGTTCAGCTGAGGCTTTGTAAGCACTGCAGGCTTGCTGCATTTGATCATTTAATCTTAAGGATTCTCCGAGGTAAAAATGAGTTGAAGGTAAATCTTTTCTCTTCTCTAAGGCATTTTCTAATTGTCTTATAGCTTCAGAGTAATCGCCTTTTTTGAAGGCAAGGATTCCTAGATTTCGATACACAAATGGATTTTTTTCATCTGTCACTATACTTTTTCTTAAGTCTACATATGCTTTATCAAAATCACCTAAAAAAGTGTAGATATACCCTCTATTATTTAAAAAGTAAGGTTGACCAGCTTGTAATGCAATTGCTTTATTGACTGATTCCAAAGCTTTTTCAAAATTGTCTTGCTCTGATTGAACCAAGGCCAGTAAATTCCAGGCATTCGCTTCATTAGGATTTAATTCTAATGGATTGTTAAGATATTTAAGCGCCTGTTCATAATCCTTCTGATAATAAGCAGTAGCGGCTAAATTGGTATGAATTTCAGCATTTTTAGCATCAAGCTTTAAAGCGGTTGAAAATGACTCTTCTGCTTCTTCATAATTTTTCAAACCAACTAAAGCTAATCCTTTCGCTAAATGAGCAAAAGAAGAATCTTGATAAGCTTTTAGTACTGGCTCTAAATCATCAAGCGCTCGATAGTATTCTCCTGTTTGATAAAAAGCATTACTTCGATTGTAATATGCTCTTGTATAATCAGGTTTATATTGCAAAGCCTTTCCAAATGCCTGAACAGCCTCAAATGGATGTCCATTTTGATAATGGGTCACGCCTAAACCATTCCAAGCTGAGGCATTTTCACTATTAATATCAATAGCACTTTGGAAATAATTAAAAGCCTGCTTAGTCTGCCCTTTATCCAAAGCTTGATATCCTTTTTGAATCAAACTTTCTTGCCTTTGCTCTTTATTAGAACATGCGAAAAAGCCTATTAAAACTATAAATAGAATAAAATTCTTCATTTCCTTGAATATCTAAAATTTCCAATCTACCCTGATAACTACAAATTGGTTTGAGGGTTTGATTTGTCTCATTGCCAAAGGCCACCTCCAAGATTATCGGTCAGACAATGACTGAACAAATGACCTGTTTCATATCAAGCATCATTCGAATAAATTCTAATTAGTAATATATAAATAACTAATCCGTCAGACCGAAAAGAAACCCATTAACCAAAAGGTACTGGCTTTATTTTAATCCCTAGCTCTTGCTGGATTTTTTTGATTTGTGTCACCTCATTCTTAGTACACAATGCCATACTAACACCTGTTTTACCTGCTCTGGCGGTTCTTCCGCTTCTGTGCACATAGTAATCAACTTGTTTTGGGATTTCATAATGAACCACAAAAGCTAAATTTGCTACATCAATTCCTCTAGCGGCAACATCAGTGGCAATTAGTAAATCCAGCTTTTTATTCTTGAAAGCTCGCATTTCTTTATCTCTATCCTTTTGATGCATATCCCCTTCCAAAATTCCTGTAGAAATCTTCTTTGCATTAAGTTTTTCGTGAAGTGTTCTGGCTGAATTTTTAGTGTTACAGAAAATAATGCCTCTTTCGTTTTTCTGAGTTTTCAAGAAATAATCAAGTACCATCATTTTCTCATCCGTATCACAAGGAACATATTGATGCATGATTTTTTCATTCACCAACTCATTTCCGGATGCTTGAATTTGCTTAGCATTTGGCTCTAAATATTGCTTAATGATATATTTTATGTCAGTTGGAATAGTAGCTGAAAACAACCAAATATCCTTTTTGTGCTTCATAGTATTTAAGATGAATTCCAAATCTTTTTTGAACCCCATACTTAACATCTCATCAGCTTCATCCAAGACCATCAACTTTGCATCACGAATATCTATTGCTTTTCTTCTGATTAAATCATTCAATCTTCCGGGAGTGGCCACCAAAATTTGAGTAGGTCTTTTCAAGTTTTGAATTTGCTTTTCAATTTTCTCGCCTCCAAATACAACTTCCATAAATACCTGATCGGAATATTTAGTGAATTTGAAAAGCTGATGTTTAATTTGCTGCGCTAATTCTCTTGTTGGAGATAAAATTACAGCTTGAATTTTATCATCCTTAGGATTAATACGTTCTAAAATTGGTAATCCAAAGGCAGCAGTTTTACCTGTGCCAGTTTGAGCTTGAGCAACCAAATCACCAGTATTCTGCATTAAATGACCAATCACTAATTCTTGAATCTTGGTCGGATTCTTTATATTCAATTCTGACAAACCTTTGATGAGTTTATCAGATATTCCTAATTCTTTAAATGTCATGTTTTCTTATTACTGAAATTCTTAATTCCTTCTTTTAAATGATTTTTTCTTTTTAAAACCAGAAGGTTTTCTTTTGCGTGCATTCTCTTCATATTCAGGACCTTGACCAATTTGGTTTGGTAAACTATTGGTTTTCATGATTGATTTTTCGATCAAAGCTTCAATGCGGTTGAATTTCTCCATATCTGCATCATTGATAAATGTAATAGCTTCACCTTTGGTGGCTGCACGGGCAGTTCTACCTATTCTATGAACATAATCTTCAGGATCACCCGGAACATCATAATTCACCACTAGGCTAATGTTCTCCACATCAATACCTCGAGAAATAATATCGGTACCTATTAATACCTGAACCTTTTTAGCTCTAAAATCACGCATGATGATTTCCCTTTCTTTTTGATCTAAATCACTAGAAAAAGCTTTTACTGACATGCCAATATCCTTAAGGTCACGCTCTAAAGATTTGACTTTATCTTTTTTCCCTGCAAAGACAATTGCCGTTTCATAGATCCCTGATCCTAAAATGAATTTCAACAATGGCGTTTTTTGATTATCGTGAGCTAAAAAAGCTTTTTGAGAAATACCAGCAGCAGGTTTTGAAATTGATAAGCTTATTTCTTCTGGGTTATTCAATATGGCTCCCGCTAATTTTTTAATTTTCGGAGGCATAGTAGCCGAAAATAGAAGTGTTTGCCTTTTTTGAGGGAGCTGTTTGACGATTCTCATGATATCATCATGGAAACCCATATCCAGCATCCTGTCTGCTTCATCTAAAACTAGATGCTGAACATTATCTAATTGAGTTTCATTAGAATTAAGTAGAGCAATAAGCCTACCCGGAGTTGCTACTAAAATATCTACTCCCGCCCTAATGGCTTTTTTCTGTTGTTCCCAAGCAGCTCCGTCTCCACCTCCATAAATAGCTATGCTACTAGCATTTGTGAAATAAGAAAAACCCTCTATTTGTTGATCAATTTGCTGAACAAGCTCACGAGTTGGGGCAATGATTAATGTATTTACGCCTTTGGTTTCACCACCGATTGCGATTTTATGTAAAACAGGCAAAACGAAAGCAGCCGTTTTACCGGTCCCTGTTTGTGCACAGGCTATTAAATCTTTGCCATCTAATATTTTAGGAATGGCTTCTGTTTGTATGGGGGTGGCTTTAAGAAAGCCCATCATTTCCAGTCCTTCACTAAGTGTAGGATGAAAGTTTAATTCTTTAAATTCCAATTTCTTTGTTTTTAATAATTTTAAACCTTGCAGTTTGTATCAAAGGTAATGAATAGCAGGGATATATAGCTAAAAATTAGGCACATTACCATTATAAATTAGTATTTTCAGCTAATTCGGTTCTTCTCACTACATCTCGAATTATAATATCTAATTCCAAAGCACTATCTCGAAGAGACTGTATAACTCTAGTTTTACTATCTTCATTGATGTTTTGGAAATTATCCAACAAATCTAATAATCCTAAAAGTCTAGCCAATGGAGCCCTTACTTCATGGCTTTGAACCCAAGCTATTTCTCTTAATTTTTCATTTTGCTCTTTAATAGAATTAGTATAGTTTTTTCGAACTGAAATATCCCTTATGATTCCCAAAATCTGATTTTGAGCAGTAACTTTACAACTAATTTCAATGGGTACACTTTTGTTATTTACAGATACAAGAATCCCTTCTTGTATTAGAGTACCTGTTTTATGTATCAGTTCGGTCAGATTTCCTTCGTTTGTTTCTTCTAGTTTAATGAGATGATTAAGATTAAATTTATCTTCTTGACCGAAGGGTATTTCAGACATTTCATGACCAATTTCATTTAACTCCAATAGAACACCATTTTTATCAGCCAAAAATATAGCGTCTGAGGCCTGAGATACTAAGTTTCTATATTTTTGCTCACTTTTAGCAAGTTTTTCTTCGTTCACTTTACTTTCGGTTACTTCTCGAACTACAGCTAAAACCTTTTCAGTATTAATGGCTATATATCTCGATTCGAAATATTTTCTCCCCTCCTTAAAGTCTAAATAATAAGAATACTCTGTTATCATTTTAGATTCTAAAGCTATTTTAACTGCATTATGAATATTTTTTGCAAATTCTTCATCAAATAATTCATATGCTGATTTTCCAATAAATTCTTTGGGCTGATAATATAAAAGTGATAGCTGATAGGCATGAAAATCAAGGTATCTGGCATCCTTATCATATACAAAAATTAAATCAGGAATTGCCTGAACCATTGAAGATAGATATTCATTGTTCTCTTTTATCTGATTAGTTTTTTCTGATAAAATAGACTCCAATTCTTCTGGTTTTTTTAATAATTGGTAAGCAAAAAGGCCACTTCCAAAAGAGGATGCTAATGCCAAAAAAATGAAAAGAGTCAGTATTACATAAATGATTGAATCTTGCTGAAAAATAGCTGTAATTTCCCATCCAGCCTTATCAAAAGTGTAATCTAAAGATAATCTACTATTGACATTACTGTTAGTAAAATACTCTTTTTCGCCTGTATTTGGGTTTATTTTTGATAATTGAAAACTGATACTTTTGTTGTTGGAGTTTGTAATTCCTGAGGCCTCAAGAAAGTCCTCCATTTTAATTAATACTGCTGAGAAACCCCAAAATTTTTTTTCATAAAAAATAGGTAGTCTACCAATAATTCCCAAACCACCTTGTTGGAATTCTAATGGTCCTGCATAATAAATCTCTTTAGTATCAATTGCCTTTTGCGCCTCTTCATTTGTTGATTCATTTTCTAGAATATCAAAACCAATGACTGATTGATGTATATCATATGGATAAACATACTGAATCTCTCCTTTTCTTAGGATTTGAAGTCCATAGATATAAGGATAGCGTTCAGATATTTCTCTTGCCATTATCTCAAAATTAAAGACAGTATCTTTGACTGGATCAATAGTTAAGCCTAATGAAAAAGCAGCAAGATTACTATTGTTCATAATCTTTCTAATATTTTCTGTTACCAGGTTTAACTCTGACTGGAGCTGCTGAAACTTTTGCTTTTTAAAATATTGATAACTAATTAAAATAGTAATGGAAAAGATTATAGCCATTACTAGACCAACAGTAATAGCTACTATTCGTGTTTTATTCCTCAGAAATTTAATTGGTTGATAGTTCATTTACAAATGATAATACTTTAGTAAGTTAAACTATTTTAATATTAAATTTTAATATTTGACAGTATATAATTCACTAGAATTCAAAGGATAGATAATTATATATAAAAAAAGCTTTGAGTAAACCCCAAAGCTTTTCAACACTAGATAGCATTAATTACTAAACAGCATCCGATAAACTAGTGAAGGTAAAGTCACGAATTTTCATTACTGGAATTAAATTTCCGTTTATTCGTTGTTGCTGCCCTAATTCTTCCAAATTGTTTAGCATAATAATAGGACTTTCATTGAAACGCATATTCTTAATTGGATGCTTAATTTTACCGTTTTCAATGTAGAAAGTACCATCACGTGTTAAACCAGTGTAAAGCAATGTTTGGGGATCCACAGTTCTGATATACCATAATCGAGTAACTAAAATACCTCTTTTAGTACTTTTTATTAGGTCTTCAGTAGTAGCATCTCCGCCAACCATGATTCCATTAGCTGGCCCAGGTACAGGCTCCACGCCTTGCTTTTTGGCCCAATAACGGTCATATGACATATTCTTCACAGCGCCATTCTCAATCCAACTAGTGCGCTCTCTAGGCAAACCATCACCACTCCATGAATTTGCAGGTACCAATTCATTAAAAGGATCTGAGTAAATATTAACTCTCTCATCTACAAGCTTTTCACCAATTTTAGTTCCGCCTCCCTTTTTCGACAGAAAACTTCTTCCTTCATCCGCTTGTCTTGCGCCCATGTTATATAACATATTGCCCAAAAGCTGCACTGAAGCAGCTGGCTCCAAAATAACTGTATATTTCCCTGGTTCGATTGCCTTGGCTTCTCTGCTCATAATTGCTTTTTCTAAAGCAACAGCTGATGCTTCGGCACCATTAAAATGGTTCACATCATTGTAGTCTCTGGAAACCCATCCTGAACCAGTTCCATCATTAGTCCTCATGGTAACAGTAAATTCCACTTCTGATTCCTGAGAATATGCAAATAGACCTTTAGAATTCATAATACTGGAGAATCCGGAGGTGTCTTCTAAATATCCAGCTGCCGTAACATCTTTAGCTTTTGCTGGCTCGATACTATTTTTAGCCACTTCAGCTCTATATTCAGGACTGATATCCGCAGTACTTTTATAATATGTTTTTGATTCCTTATAATCTTGCGGGCCTAATGGCTCCATAAACTCAGGATTCTCCGGAGCTAGTTTTGCTAATTCCTCAGCTCTTTTCACCACTTTTTTTAATGATTCATCGTCAAATTCATTTATAGTAGAAGATGCTGATTTTTTTCCAAAATTAGCAGTTACTCCTAGACTGATGTCATCATTAAAGCCACTGGTAGATACTGTATTTCTAGCATAGCGGATATTGCCCCTACCACTGCCTGAAAGACTTGCTTCCAAGCTATCAGCAGTAGAAAAGCTCATTACTTTTTCTAGTATTTGCTTTGCTTCTTCTTTTGATAATATTGCCATTTTTAAAGATTTTAGATTTTAGACTAATAGATTTTAGACCATTAATAGCCAAAAACCTTAGAATTAGAATTAAATATTTCTTGCCGTATTGATAACATTTACACCATCAAAACGAGTAGTAGCACTACCATGAGATACTGCACTAATTTGTGATGGCTGTCCTTTTCCATCAAAGAAAGAACCAAAGGTTTTATAATCACTTTTATCACAAATTTTAGAGCACGAATTCCAAAACTCTTGAGTGTTAGATTGATATGCTACATCATTTACAGGTCCTTTAATTTTACCGTTTTCAATTTCGAAAAACAAAGTACCTCCAAATTGGAAATTATAACGTTGTTGGTCAATTGAATATGAACCACGCCCTACAATATAAATCCCTTTCTCAACATCCTTAATCATATCATTTGGACTATATTCTTCTTTACCAGGTTCTAAGGATACATTTGGCATTCTTTGAAATTGGACATCATTCCAACTTTGAGAATAGCAGCAACCATGAGACTCATCTTCATTAATGATATGGGCTTGGTCTCTAATAGCTTGGTAATTAACTAATATCCCATCTTTTATCAAATCCCATTTCTTGGTTTTTACTCCTTCATCATCATATCCAACAGCGCCTAATGAGCCTTCTTGGGTTTTATCTGCAAAGACATTAACTATATCACTACCATATTTGAAATCTTTACCTTTCCATTTATCTAAAGTTGCAAAGCTAGTTCCGGCATAATTGGCTTCATAACCTAAAACACGATCTAATTCAGTGGCATGACCTATACTTTCATGAATAGTTAGTCCGAGGTGATTAGGATCCAAAACAAGATCATATTTACCAGCCTTAATCGAATCTGCTTTAAGCATTTCTCTAGTTTGTTTACCGGCTAATCCGGCATCTTCTATCATGTCATATCGATCATAATAGTGCATAGTACCACCCGGGCCTTCTTTTTTACTTGAAGCTCTAGGATCCAAATATTCAAATCCCATGCCCATAGGAGAACTTAAAGCTTGACGTGATTTATATTTACCACTATCAGGATCAATAGAAGTTACGTTAAAGTTTGGCCAAATTCTATGAACATCCTGATCTATATAAGAACCTTCTGTACTAGCAAAGTATTTTTGCTCATTAATCATAAATAAGGCGCTGTTTACGTAATTAGCTCCATTATTGATAGCTTCGGCATTAGCAGATAAAAGTAAATCAACTTTCTCTTTTAAGGGAACGGCAACAGCATTCTTTTCAAGAGGAGTCTTCCAACTTACCTCACCATATGATTGTACGGGAGCTAATTGAACAGGCTCAGTTTGAATCTTACCATTTGCTTTTGCAATAGCAGTAGCTGTTTCAGCTGCTTTTTGAATTCCGGCATCGCTTACATCTAAAGTGGAAGCAAAACCCCAAGTTCCGTTAGCAATTACCCTTACACCTACTCCAAAAGATTCGGTATTCACTGCATTTTGCAATTTATCTTCTCTAGTAAAAATATATTGGTTCAAATACCGTCCTATTCGAACATCTGCATAAGTAGCGCCATTAGCTTTGGCTGCATTTAATCCAATATCTGCAAGCCTTTTTTTCTCTAAAACATCTAATGGATTTTCTAGAAGTCTGTCCATATCTACCGCATTACCTAATAATGGCACGGTTAATAAAGCACCTCCTATTCCCATTCCGGCTAGTTGTAAAAACTCTCTTCTCCTCATTTGGTTAATATTAAAAATGAATTGATTTATTTTATAAGGAATAATATCCGTTTTATTTCATTATTTAGCTAATACAAAAGGATAAACGGCATTAGAAAACTTTAAGCGGATAAGCTTTGGAAAACGAAAGAGAACGCAAAATTATTCATGTTGATATGGATGCTTTTTATGCATCTGTTGAGCAAATGGACTACCCTGAGTTAAAAGGAAAGCCTGTTGCTGTTGGAGGAAATCGTGAAAGAGGTGTTGTAGCTGCTGCCAGCTATGAAGCCAGAAAATATGGTATTCATTCCGCTATGCCTTCAAAAATAGCTGCTTCAAAGTGCAAAGACCTAATTTTTGTAAAACCGAGATTCGAAAGGTACAGAGAATTAAGTTATCAGATTCGAGAGATTTTCTATAGATACACTGATTTAGTTGAGCCGCTTTCCTTGGACGAAGCTTATTTAGATGTTACGGAGAATAAGATGGGCATTTCAACGGCTACTGATATAGCTTTAGAGATTAAAAAATCAATCAAGGATGAAATTGGGCTTGCTGCTTCTGCAGGCGTTTCTATTAACAAATTTTTGGCTAAAATAGCTTCTGATTACAGGAAACCTGATGGTTTATTTATTATCAAGCCTCATCAGGTGCTTCCATTTATTGAACAATTGCCCATCGAGAAATTTTTTGGAGTTGGAAAAAAAACTGCAGAAAAGATGCATTCCTTGGATATCAAAACTGGAGCCGATCTTCAAGCTAAAACCATAAAAGAATTAGTAAAATATTTTGGTAAACAAGGCCGATACTTTTATTCCGTTAGCCGAGGTGAAGATTATAGAAAAGTTAATCCCAATAGGATTCGAAAATCCGTAGGAGCAGAAAATACCTTTAATGAAAGCTTAAAAACTAAACCTGAAATATGGGAAGCTCTTCAACCTGTAGCCGAAAAGTGTTGGAAACGATACAAGCAGAGTGATGCCAATGCCCATACTATAACGTTGAAAATTAAATTTGATGATTTCAAGCAAATCACCAGAAGTAAGACATTCGAAGAAGGAATTGATTCAGCAAATGTATTTGATCAAGGACTAGAAAGCCTTATGGAATCATTTGAATTATCTCAAGCTGTGAGATTAGTTGGTTGTTCCTTATCCAATTTTGAAATTGAGGAAAAAACGGGCGAAAATGGACAGTTAACTTTGGGATTTTAAGTAAAAAAGGAAGACGTATTAGCCTTCCTTTCAAGTATTATAGAATCAATTTCTACTTTTATTTCTTTCTTATAAAAATAAAGTCTCCACCTTCATCACCAGCTCCTTGAATTACTCCAAATTGAGGAACAGAAGGAGCATTATTCATTACAGGCTCATAAATTCTTGAGAAAACAGTGGATGCAGGCAAATAATCAAACTCATTTTCATTCAAGGTTTTAATTAACATATAAACAAAAAAGCTTTCGTCTGGTACTTCAGTTAAGCTTCCACTTGTAATAGCCTTTCTACTTCTATCCTTATAGAGTTCATGTACTTTCATTTGACTCATACCTCCAATTGCTCTTGTTTTAAAGATACTTCCTCCAAAACAAGCATCCGTAATCAATAAAGTATGTTTTGAAGGTATAGCGCTTATGTAGTCCTTGATCGTACTATTAGGGATCCAATTGGCAGTACTTTCTGCTTTTGCATCTGATGGTAACCAATATCCAAAATCTTTCGGTTTATCATAATAACCATGACCAGCATAAAAGATCATTAAATTATCTCGCTCAGTTACTATATCAGCTAAGCCATAAAAAGTATCGATAATTTTTTCCCTATTTGGGTCTTTCAAAAGAATTACATTTGCCGGATCAAAATTGTATTTTGTAGTGAGTACATTATATAACTCTTCTGCATCTTTATTTGGTTTATCTAGATTTGGAAGATTAGCACCGGCATACTCATAATTAGAAACTCCAATTATTAAAGCATGATAAATTGGATTAGAAGAAGATTTCAATGCTTCTTGAATAGTTTCCTCCTTTTTAGCAGAAGCTATTTTAGCCTCTCCTCCCCTTTTTTCAGTTGAATAATCAACTGCTACACTGTTGCTTCTACCCGAAAATGTTTGGGCTAATCCTAAATGACTTACAAAAGCCATTAAAAGGATTAAAATTTGAACTTTCTTGTTCATATAAATAATTCTAAAATTAATTTCATTTCAGTAAAATCTTTTTATTTACGCTATTTCTATCGTTAGAAATACGTAACAAATAAACACCTGAAAGATTTTTCTCTGATGTTTCCTTTATGTTCCATTCCAATAAACCATGAGCTGCATTATTGGGCTTAATTTTATTTCTATTTATTAACCTTCCTTTTAAATCGAATAATTCAAAAACTATTTCAGAATCAATTTGATCTTTTGGAATTTGATATTGAATATTTAGCAATCCTGATGATGGATTTGGATATGGATCTGAAATCTTCAATTTATTTACTTCTATCAAACTATTAACATAATTTTTAGAACCATAAATTATTCTCATTTTCTTTCCATCACTATTTCTTAATTGATAATGATTAGTTTTTTTCATATCAATAAGATTTCCAGAAGAAGGATCCCACAGCATTAATTCGTTTGATTTATCAAATCGAGAGTTATTGGGGGTTTGCCAGCTAATTTCTATACCTTCTACGCCAAGATTAGATTCTATATCAAAAGTCCAAGCATATTCGTTATGCATTGCAACAAAATCCTTCGCTACATTATACCCATTAGCTTTTAGATTGTGTTTTAAATCAATAAAATTCAAAAATCGAGGTAAGTTGAATTGATCTTTAGAGTCCAAATCATCATTTGAATCAGCATGCATTCCAACTCCAGTTAGTTCATTTACAATACCATCTTTTTCTAATGTCAAATTTAATTCCCAACCCTGACTTGCATCATTTTTCAGTATTCTATTCTGACTAGAACTTAAAGATGTAGTAGGAATTCTTAATGTAAAATCACTTGAATTTTGCCAGTTAACAAATCCACCAGAAAAAGCAGGAAGTATATTTCCATTAATAAAGGAACCATTGAAGAGTCTTAATTCAACATCTATATCATTAAGCGCTTGAACATCACTCCAGGAAACATCATATGTATAAGGATTACCTATTTGATTCCAACCAGGAGATAGAACTACTTCATAGGGCTGCTCTACATTTGCATCCACATTCTTTCCTTCACCTGAGAAAAATGATGCTTCACTTTTATTAACAATTAACCAATATCCTCTACCGGGAATCAAACTAGAAGAACCAGAAAGCTCAGACGTGACATCATTACTATACCTGTACATTTTCCATATGGACTTGTCTCCATAGTTTCCTAATTCTTTACCAAATACATCATTTACTGTATTATTGCTCAATGTTAGTGGAATTGAAGTGATTCTATAATTAGACTGTTCACTGCCAAATGAATTAAAAGGAATTTGTAACCCATCTCCAGAATAGACAATCTTTACCGACTGTGTATTTGACAGTTCTTCTAATCCAAGTACATTTCTAGTAAAAATCTTAAATTCAAGGCCAGCTTCTGTTAAATTTGAGATTTCATAAGTATATGCATTCCCTGACAAAAACATATCGTCTGTAGTTGGATTATCAAAGCTATTGGTTCCAGGAATTATATATTGTATCTGTACTTCATCAATACTTGATTCTTCATCAACCACTCTGACCGAAATGTTAAGAGGGTCTCCTAATCCCACTTCATCATTAAATTGTAAATTTTGAATTATAGGAGCTGTATTATCAACCAAAGTACTTGCCGTTCCAGTTAGGGGATTACTTAGATTGTAATTAATAAAATCATTTTCTCCATTAAAAGAATAAATTGCATAGGAAAAAGTACCCCCAATATTAAGATTGGTTTCTTCAAATTCGGAAATGGCACCAAATGCCACTACTTCTTCCCCCGAAGCTAATTCTCCCAAGCCATAACTAATTCCTCCAACCGGAACTGCATTCGGAGGAGTTCCACCCTCTTTTCGGACAACTATATATCCATCAACTTCAGTAAAATTGGTATTAAATACTATTCTGAAAGATGAAAAAGTCTGATCTAAAACTCTGAAATTATCTGCTTGACTAGTAGGCGCCTCGGTCAAAGTCAGTAATTGTCCTACAAGTGGGTTATCTTGCAAATAATTGATTTCATTTCCAACTCCATTGAAACCGTATATAGTAAAATAGTAATTAGTTAAGGAAGAAAGACTTGATTCACTCCAAAAATTATCCTCACCTACATAGCTTACTATTGCATCTCCAAAACTGTCATTTGTATTATAGGCAATTCCATCAGCCGGAGTAAAAAATGAATTATTGTTTTCAGACCTGACAACTAAATATCCTGTGGCATCGCTTTTACTAAATCTTAACTCAGATGAATTTTCAGATTTACTAATGATTTCAAAGGCAGTTGGTTGTGCCTGCGGAACGGTAGCTAAATTTGGTAATTCTGTTGTAGTAATATTTCCATTTAGAGGGTTTGTGGTTAAATAATTAATTGAACCATCAGCTCCATTATAAGCAAAGACAGCATAAAAATATTGAGTGTTCGGATTCAAATTCTCATCAATAACATTAGTGTCAGCACCAGAGTAAATCACCACCTCGCCATTGATTTGGTCACCATACTGATACTTGGTAAAATCTTCAGGAATATTAGTTGGAAATTGCGCTTCGCTTCTTAATACCAAAAATCCTGAAACATTCTCAGAAGAGGTAAAACTAAAATCAACTGAATTAGGTCCTATATTATTGACAACAAAATTTGTGGGTTGAGTTGTCGGCTCAACAGCTGTTACAGAATATGTTTCATTTATAATATCAACACTAATATTATAAACACCTGCAGTTATAGGTATATTAGTTCCAAAATAAAGTAATTCACCTTCAATATTAGGGTTTAATCCCCAATTGGCTAAATCCCATATATCATTAACTCTTATTTTCCATTCACCATCAAATAATTCAATATTATTAAGCTCAAAAACTCCAGCACCCTTATATTCCATATCTGTATCCGGATCCAACCAACCCGTATCATCACCTGTTCTTGCACTGCCTATAAAGCCTAATGATGTGATGGGTGAAACAAGATATTCTCTTGTATTATCTCTTAGTTTGACTACATTCAATCCATTTGATGGACTAATGGGAGTTCCCAATAAATCAATAATACCGTCAGTATCAACATCTCCATAGGGTCTATTACTTGCTTCATTTAATATGTATGTAAAAGTATCATCAAAAAAATCAAAAACGTTTACATAGTCAGTTTCGGTACCAATTAAAACCGGATTCAGCTCGCTATATGTGCCAGACAGATTCATTTCTAATTGAACTTGCTCCAGAAGCGGCCAAACTCCTTCTTCATAAAGATCCAAAATTTCAAAATCAGAAAGAAGTCTTTTATACACTTGAATGTCATCCAAATGGCCAATAAAGTGATTATTTAAGCCTTGGTTATTTACACCCCCAGCTACCCCAAATAAAAAATCCTCGCTTGTATCTGGGTTAAAACCATCTGATAAGGCATTAGCATTCTCTCCATCAAGCAATCCATCAATATAAATTTGCATTCCTCCATTCCTATCCATCTGCATGGCAAAATGATGCCATTTTCCATCATTAAAACCGGCAGAACTACGTACTTGGCTGCTTCCAACTCCATCCTGAATGGCAAAAAACAATATTTCGTTAGAACCATCATTTGGAAAGGCAGCAAAATAACCTGTACTGCCATTAGATTTATCAAATAAAAATCCGTTTGAGGCAGTTGTATTAAACCATCCGGATATAGCTAAATCTGTAGACTGACCAAGAGAAAATAATGGATCATCCGGAACCGAGATGTATGAACTTCCATCAAAGCTATAAGAATTGTCTAAAGCTCCAAATCTGTCCTGACTAAGCGTTGCCCCTACAACCGAACCATTGAGATTATTACCGCTAGCATCATTTGAATTTCCACTGAAAAAATAAGAAGCGATAGGACTTGTGCTAGACCAATCGTTTTCAGAGAATAAAGTATTTACCTCTGAGGCAGAAATACCATAATTAAAATAATTAATGTCATCAACTTCTCCGGTAAAGAAAACGGCATTTGCGTCATTAAATATAAATCCCAAATCTAAAAAGGTAGCAATAGAAGTTTTATACAAAGGGCCATTTATTTCTCTACTATCCACTAGTATATCATCCAAATAAAGCTTAGCCGTTGTACCATCAAATGTTATTACCGCATGATGCCATAAACCATCATTAACTAAGGAATTACTATTTAAAACCAAAAAATCAGTCTCACCAAAGCGAAGGGTACCTTCTAGAAAATTATTTGGTCCGATTGATAATGCACTAATCCCTGATAAATCAACGAAACTCCTAAACCCACTAGAGAAATCAGCGGAAGTTCTAAACCATGCTGAAATACTTATATTATCATAAACCGGAACTCCTGAAGTCTCAATTCTTTGATCAATTCCATTAAAACCAACTGCATTAAACTCCAATCCGAAACGGTCAGTTACAGCGTCCGCTTGAATTAATGTTGGATTATAACCAAAGCCACTTAAATCCTCCACTATGGCATCGGTAAAATCAAAATTTAGCACTAGGGAATTAGGAGGTACAGCCCATCCTAAGGAATGATAAAGCTCATCTACTTCAGACTGAAAAATATTACCAAAAAAGAAAAATAGGTCATCTATTCTTCCAGTTATGTTAGGGCCAATTTCTAAACCTAAACTGTTAATTCCACCCCATAAAATTCCATTTCCTGAAATTGGCTCTGTTGCAATAATGGTTTTATCTATATAAAAAGTAAATACCCCATTAAATTCATCGATATCAATTACCAAATGATGCCAATTACCATCCGTTAGGCCTGTGCGAGGTGCAAATAAAAAAGTATTTCCGTTTTCAATTCCATTACCTGAATTGTAAACCAATTCAATACCAGTACTTAAAACATTTATTACAAAACCATAAACTCCCTCCGTACCAGATCCCCAATCTGTTAATGTACCAGCAGAACTGGTTGTCTGAAACCATAAAGAAATAGCATCAGGTTGATCTACAAATGTTGTTTGAATACCTCCATTTGTGGAGCTAAATTGAAAAGCTCTATCAGGCCTACCAAACCTATCAGCAGTTAAAGTTTGTCCATTAATTATTCCACCATTTCCATTTCCACTAATATCATTTGCATTTCCATTAAACGGATACCCTGCTATTAATTCGTCTACCATTCTTGAAGAGACCTTGTTTCCAGCTGAATCATATTCCCTTTTTTGGCCTAAGGAAAAATGAAATGAAAACAATACCAGAATGAAGAAAAGAAAGGACAGTTTATAGATATTTTTCATAATAGAATCATTAAAACTAATTTGGATCTGGTGGTGAGGGAAGTTCATTGTTCACGTCCCCCCCTGGTGTGTCTAACATTAAAATAGCGGCTACTATACCTCCAGTTAAAAGAGCTCCTCCGGTTACCAAAAAGATTGGAAAACCCTTCTTTATTTGAAAGCTATTACTTGCGACTATCCCCGACTCTCCTTTTAATTGTATTTGATAAGTAGATGACTTACTCCCCTTTGGTATTTTCCATAAATACTTACCATCATTTTTTACAGTCGCTATTTTAGATTTTTGATTTCCATCCTCGAATAAAAAGATTTCTATATTCTCCTCTTTTTTCCCACCATTCCATTCCAGACGGTAACTTTTACCAGATTTAATAGATGAAATAGAAAAGTTTTGAAGTTCGAGAGGATCAAATGCAGGCTTCGGTAAAAATGCCTTAACTTCAAATATTAGACTACCTGTATATTCCTGAAGTTCATTTTTTGCTAACCACTCAATTCTTTTTCCCTTTCCGATTGTGACATTTGGACCAACATCACCGGTAACCAATGTTAAAGGTTTCTCAAAATTATCTCGTGAAGAATATAAATTTACATTAAAAGTTTCATCAGCATTACCATTTAAATCATAGGTTATAATTATGATATCAGATTTTACTGTTGCTCTAACATTTTCAACTGACTGACTATGTATAAGATGAGAGAAAGTGAATAAAAATATAAATATCAGCCCATTCATGACCGCTTTACTTATATTTCTATTTTGCAATTTTACCAAATAGCCAATAAATTTCATATGTATTACCTTTTAAAATAATCAATATAAATGATCGAATTCAATGTTAAAACTTGTCAACTCTATCAATATATTTCAATTATTTATTTATAATACAATAAATATAAAAATTTAAATTTAATTATTGAAATATTTCTATCCTGTTTCAAACAATAATGAATCTATATTTATAAGGCTAGAATAATTACTTATTCTTACCGTAAATAAAAATATCAAGGATTTGAAAGTTAATCTAGGTTAGGAATAACTAGTTAAAATGAAAGGAATTACAAATAATTTAGAAGATTGAATGTTAGTAATTTCTATTAATATTAGAAAATAAAAACACAAACACTCAATTCTCAAAAGTGGACTATATAAAGTATTTTATTATTTCAATTGATCAGCAAACAACCTTTTGAGTTTATCAACTTTGGGTTTAATCACAAATGTACAATATGGCATTCCCTGATTTCTAGTGTAAAAGTCTTGATGAACCTCTTCTGCAGGGTAAAAGGCTTCAAATGATTTAATTTCGGTCACTATGGGATCATCGAAAATTCCTGAATTGTCTAATTTCAGTTTCATTTCATTAGCAATTTTTTCTTGCTCAGAATTGTGTGTTAAAATAATTGATCGATAATGTTCTCCCACATCTGCTCCTTGTCTGTTGAGGGTGGTGGGATCATGAACTTGCCAAAAAATTTCTAGGAGTTCATTGTAAGAAATAATATTTGGATCAAAGCTTACTTGTGCTACTTCAGCATGGCCTGTTCTACCTTGTACCACTTCTCTATAGGGAGGATTTTTAATATGACCACCAGAAAAACCTGATTCTACTTTATCAACTCCTTTAAGTTTTCTTAAAACAGCATCTATACACCAAAAACAGCCTGCTCCAAAAGTTGCTTTTTCCATTTCCATATCAATTTTTTTTAATCCTTATTAATAATGCCTATTTTTCTAATTAGATTATAAATAAAAAAAGGCTACTCATATGAGTAACCTTTTTAATTTATGTTTGTTGGATTTTATTCTTTTCCTTCTTTTAATTTATCAGCCAGATTCATCATTTCTTCTGCTTTGTCCGTTTCACCCAATTGAGCATAAACAGTTTGAAGTGTTTCAACTACTGCCAATTCTTCAGGAGCTAATTCTAAAGCTTTTTCGAAATATGGTCTAGCTTTTCTAAGATATTCCTTCGCTTCTTTTTCTATTTTTTTACCTTCTTTTCTATACGTTTGCAAATCCATATCTCTTGCTTTGGCTAATAAATCAGCCGCTTTATTGTAATTATAAACTGCATAATTAAAATTAGCATCTAAATAATCTGGATCTATTTCTATAGCTTTCAGATAAGCTTCTTCAGCTTTCTCTGGGTTTTCTAATTGCTCATATAAATACCCTAAATTGAAATACAAATTGGCATTATCTGGCTCCTTTTTAATAGCATCATTTATCCTATCTTTCGCCACATCAACCTGACCTGAATTAATCAATAAATTAATCTCTTGTTTTTCAAAAGTATCATTATCTGGAAATTTTTCTTTCGCCATTCTGGTCACTTCTAAAGCCTTTTCGATATCCTCATTACCGTATCTTTCAATTGAGATGATACTACCATAGATATCTTCAGAATGATAATCAAGATCTAAAAGTCTGTAATAGTATTTCAAAGCTTGTTGATTATTCTGCATTTGTTGAGATGCAATTCCAGCATATAAAGTAGCTGTAGTATCTTCAGGAAGTACTAGTAAAGCCTTATCAAAAGCTATAACTGCAGCTTCGAAATCTTCAGCAGAATATGCTTCAGAACCTTCATTGATAAATCCACCCCAAAGTTCCTGAACTTTTAAATCAGTTAATGTATAGTATTTATCACTTTCATCAACCATAGCAAAAACTTTATCATAGCTTTTAGCGGCTTCTTTAACTAATTCCTCAGAATATCCTTCTTCATTTAAAATAGCCTGATAAATTGTCCCTCTAGTATACCATGTTTTTGGATCTTCTATGGTTTTTTCATGCTCTGCTGCTTCATTTATAAGCTCTTTAGCTTCTTGTAAATCACCACTTTCTAAAGCTCTGTCTGCTTTACGAACATTAGAATTCTGCGCAAACGCTTGCCCCATTACAAGAAAGAAGGCGAAAAATAATGCGAGTCTTTTCATTTTTATCATATTTTATTTAAACAATTATTAACCTATTATACTAATTTCACTTAATTATGATTCACTTTCGTTGTTTTCCTCAGGTTTTTCCAGGTTTTCAACATTTTCTTCTTCATCAACCTCGTCTATTTCGTCAATTTTCTCAACTTTCTCTACTGAAGAAATACTATCATTCTCATTAACTTTTATCAACCTTACACCTTGAGTAGCTCTTCCCATTACTCTCAAGCTTTCAACGGCCATACGAATGGTGATACCTGATTTATTGATAATCATTAAATCATCTGAATCAATAACTTCTTTTATAGCAACAAGCTCGCCAGTTTTCTCTGTAACATTTAAAGTTTTAACTCCTTTACCACCTCTCTTAGTTATACGATAATCTTCGATATCAGAACGTTTTCCATAACCCTTCTCAGAAACCACCAATAAATTAGCGTTTTCTCTGGTAATGGCTACCATCTCTACAACGATATCTTTGTCATCTTTTAATGTAATACCTCTTACTCCAGCAGCAGTTCTGCCCATTGGTCTAACATTACTTTCATGGAAACGAATCGCTCTTCCCGAACGCGCTGCAATTATAATGTTATTGTCACCATTAGTTAATTTTACATTTAAAAGTCTATCACCTTCATTAATGGAAATCGCATTGATACCATTTGCTCTTGGTCTAGAATATGCTTCCAATGTAGTTTTCTTAATGGTACCTTTTTGTGTACACATTACTAAAAAGTTATTATTAATGTAATCCTCATCATCAAGATTTTCAACATTAATAACAGCCCTTACAGAATCTTCTGATTCAATATTAATCAAATTCTGAATGGCTCTACCTTTAGAAGTTTTTGATCCTTCTGGCAATCTGTAAACTTTAATCCAATAGACTTTACCTAATTCAGTAAAGATTAATAGGTAGTTATGTGTTTTAGCAACAAAAAGTAGTTCAGTAAAATCATCATCTTTGCTTCCTGCTCCTTTAGAACCTACTCCACCCCTACCTTGGGTTTTATATTCATTCAATAAGGTTCTTTTGATATATCCTTGATGTGATAATGTTATTACAACATCTTCATTAGGAATCATATCTTCATCAGTAAATTCTTCAGCGCTATGGATGATTTCTGTTCTTCTTTCATCACCATATCTATCCTGAATTTCCTGCATCTCATCCTTGATGATCTTCATCCTGAGCTCTTCATCAGCTAAAATAGATTCTAAATACTCGATGAGTTTTTTAATCTCTTCATATTCTGAAATAATTTTCTCTCTTTCAAGACCAGTCAACCTTTGAAGTCTCATATCCAAAATAGCTTTCGCTTGAATTTCAGATAATTTAAACTTCTCCATTAATCCATTCCTAGCAATCTCTGGATCTCTGGATTCACGGATTAACTTAATTACTTCATCAAGATTATCTAAAGCAATTAGATAACCTTCTAAAATATGAGCTCTCTTTTGAGCTTCATCTAATTCGTATTTAGTTCTTCTGACAATTACATCATGTCGGTGATTGACGTAATGCCTAATCATATCCTTCAAATTCAGCGTTTCTGGCCGACCTTTCACAAGAGCAACATTATTAACACTGAATGATGTTTGAAGCTGAGTATATTTATAAAGATTATTTAAAACAACATTAGGAATAGCATCTTTACGGATTTCGTAAACAATTCTTAATCCATTTCTATCGGACTCATCCCTAATATCAGAGATTCCCTCTATTTTCTTTTCATTAACTAAGGCCGCTGTCTTTTCAATCATATTGGCCTTATTGACCATATAAGGAATTTCAGTTACAATAATTCTTTCCCTGCCTGATTTCAGTACTTCAATTTCTGCTTTGGCACGCATCACTATTCTACCACGACCTGTTTCAAAGGCTGCTTTAACGCCTTGGTAACCATAAATGGCTGCACCAGTCGGGAAATCAGGAGCAGTTATATGCTCCATTAATTCCGCTACAGTGATATCATTATTGTCGATATATGCATTAATACCATTTACTACCTCAGTTAAATTATGAGGAGCCATATTAGTGGCCATACCAACTGCAATACCTGAAGCCCCATTCAATAATAAATTAGGTACTTTGGCTGGCAATACGGTTGGTTCTTTTAATGAATCATCAAAGTTAAATTGATAATCAACCGTATTTTTGTTGATATCAGTCAACATTTCCTCTGCAATTCTTTTCAAACGCGCTTCGGTATAACGCATTGCAGCAGGAGAATCACCATCTATTGAACCAAAGTTACCCTGACCATCCACCATTTGGTATCGAAGCGACCAAGGTTGTGCCATACGCACCATGGTGTCATAAACAGCTGAATCACCATGTGGGTGATACTTACCTAAAACTTCACCAACGATTCTGGCTGATTTTTTATAGGGTCTGTTGTGAGCAAGACCCAACTCTTGCATACCAAAAAGAATTCTTCTGTGTACGGGTTTAAGGCCATCCCTAACGTCCGGTAAGGCCCTTGAAACTATAACCGACATTGAATAATCAATGTAGGCACCTCTCATTTCATCCTCTATATTAATTGGGATGATTTTTTCATTTTCTCCTTCAGCCATAGATTTGTTTACTATCTAAAAATAAATAAAGTGCAATTTAAAGAATTTTATTAAGCGGTGACAAAAATAATCATTTCATTTGCGTTTTAAAAACGGAAATCTTTCTCTTTTTTCATTCATATTATATGGATGATTTTCACCGACTTTTGGGTTTTGCCATTTATATATGGGTTGCCCTCTATATTTTTTATCAATATGATGATGTTCTTTCTGTGCTTCGCAATTAGAAATTGGACATTTTTTAAACAGTGGAAAACTCACCCTTAACCCAATTTGAAATTGCAAATTCCACATATTTGTCTTAATTGATTGTCCTGTGGGTATTATTGTATTGATTGATTTTAAATCTATTGATGGGCGCATAACTAATCGGAAATATTCCGAAAAATTTTTCTCTATCGGAAAACTGATATTCCAGTAATTACTAAGGGAAACATTTTCTCCAGGAAAGGCACTATTAGATAATCGAAAATTGCCATATTCTACATCAGCAAAATAAGAAAAATCCCAAAAATCATAGTAATGAACTCCTGCAGTTAAATAATATTTACGTGTGAAAAATCTGGAAAAATCAGATTCATATGTAGATATAAAATCTGGAAAGCCTTTTAGAGCAAGATTTGCTTTAGAATTAATTTCAAATGTTGCACCTGCCCCAAGTCTAAATCTATTATAATTAAAATGAATTTTTAAATGAATTGGTATTGCATTCCCACCTCCTACTAATCTTTTCTCTAGACTATCAATCACATAACTTCTATTTTGATCAGATTCATTTTGACTAGATTGATAATAAATAGCAGAAGAGATATCCAAAGTATCAGTTACAAAAGGTTTATTAAGCCAATTCCCTATACCTACCGTATTTCCTAAAGTATCTTCTGCAAGTAAATATAAGTTTGAATTATCACTATAAATTTGATACTCATCAAGATTTTGTCTGTATCGAGTTGAGCCATAACCTATGGCAACTTCTGCAGAAAAATGATTAGCTATTTTGCGTAAAAAATTAGCATCTATATCCTTGTCATTAGGCGGAGGTCCCCAAGGATTAAATACCTGTCCCATTGTAGGCATGACAACAAAACAGCCTAAAAATAGAAAGATGTAAAATGATGATTTTATATTAAATTGGTTTCTCCCCAACGAATGATATTTTTAAAAGCACAAAAGTACAAAAATTATGCTAAAGCATGTTAAAACATTCATTTAACCTCAAAAGCTTCAATAAACTCATTAAATAAAGACAATTTGGCTAAACCTGTTTTCTCACCTATAGTTTTTATTTTCTCATATTCAATTTTTCGAATTCTACCAGGATTCAAAATATCCTCTTCTCTTTCTAAAAACATAGAGGAAATAAATCTAATTAAAATATATGGAGCTTCCATCACACGAATTTGATAAGAAACTGAGGTATTATTAGCTTTAGCAAGTGTTTCCTGTTCAAAAAGAATATGAAAAATCTTATTTATGGCGCCATAAAATTCATCTTCCCACTGATCAAACTTTTTAATTAAGAATTTCATACAATCTGCCACTGGATCTTTTGAAAGGAAAAAACCACCCTTTGATAATTTACGAGCCTTTTTCTGCAACGACATTTCTTCTTTGAAACTTATATTATTATTGGCCATTGCCTTACCCACTACCGGACTCAGTAGAATCAATGACAAAAAATCATGGTTGCTTATTTCAAAATAAGGTGCTGTTTTTTCCAGAAAATCTTTTCGAAGAGTATCAGTAATTTTTTCAATTTCCTGATTTTCAATGATTACGGCTATTTCTGCTTCAGTGAACATATTTTTGATTCAGTTTATAAAAGGAAAAATACATTAAATAATTGCAGAATACAATTTTAATAGACAGAGCATCAAATAATTTAGACGGAAATTATAAAAACGGTTGATGAGTTATTTGATTTTGATGTTTATACATACTTTCTGATTGATTAAATTCTGATTTAGATAAATATTCAAAACACCATCTCCTACTGTAAGAATTATCAGAATTCACATCATACTTATATTCTACCGTAGCTATTTTATTAATCGTACTATCCCAGACTAATACTAACTGATCAGATTTTTGATTTAAATCAAAAGTCCACTTAATCATTCTCTCACTTATCCTTTGTTGAGTTGTCTGAACGGAATCTGCTTCAATTTCAAATAATAAATTAGGATTAATCAAAATGGGACTGTGTAAACTATCAGTTAGAATATCGGCATCATTCAAATCAAAAATATGACTTGATAAATCATGAATCCAGTCATTTTTCAAATAAATAGAATGTAAATAATTTGGACGATTCCCATTATTTAATCCAAAATAGGCTGATGAAATACCACTATCGGAATTTCTATTTAAAGATACCGATCCATATAGGTTTGAATATATTCCATTTTGAGGGCTATAAACACTATAATTTACATTATAGTAAAATTGCTTTTGCTCTGATAATGAGTTAAAAACTTCTGATAAGTCATTGGGATTTTCAGGTTCTGAACATGAAATACCTGCAATTAGAATTAAAATGAAAAATAGCGAATTGTTCATAGTCGAGCTTTAATCTAAATATAACTAAAAGCAAATTAGTTAAAATTTTCAAAAACTCTCAAACTACTATGGCGTTATGTTTTTTGAAACAAAATTTAATTATGAAATCATTTGAATTTAAAAACCCTACAAAACTCATATTTGGAGAAGGTGAAATAAAAAAGTTAGCTGATAATATTCCTGCTGGAAGTCATATTCTACTTGTCTACGGTGGCGGAAGCATCAAGAAAAATGGTATATACGATCAGGTAATAGCTGCCAGCAAGGATTTTAAAGTGACAGAATTTTCAGGAATAGAGCCAAATCCACATTTTGAAACATTAATGAAAGCGGTGAAAATCATTAGAGATGAAAAAATTGACTTCATTTTAGCTGTTGGAGGTGGCTCAGTAATTGATGGCTGTAAATTTCTCTCTGCTGCTACTTTTTATCAAGGAGATGAATGGGATTTAGTTGCTAAAGGATTGTCAAGAAAGCAAGAAAAGGTTCTACCATTTGGAACGGTTTTAACTCTTCCTGCAACTGGTTCTGAAATGAATTCTGGCGCGGTGGTTACTAAAGCCTCTACTCAAGAAAAGAGAACTTTTGGTGGCCCTCAATACTTTCCTGTTTTCTCAATTTGCGATCCTACTGTAATTCAATCTTTACCAAAAAGGCAAATAGCCAACGGCATTGTTGATGCTTATACACACACTTTAGAGCAATATTTAACTTACCAGCATGATGCCATTTTACAGGATAGAATTGCAGAAGGAATTTTACAAACCTTGATCGAGATCGGTCCAAAAGTGATGGAAGATCCATCTGATTATAAAGCTGCTTCCAATTTCATGTGGTCTGCTACTATGGCCTTAAATGGAATTTTAAGATTAGGAGTACCAACAGATTGGGCAACTCATATGATCGCACATGAATTGACTGCCCTACATGGTATTGATCATGCTAGGACCTTAGCTATAATTGCTCCAAATCTATATAGAAAGCTTTTTGAAGACAAAAAAGAAAAACTGGTTCAATATGGAAAAAGGGTTTGGGGCTTGAATGGTGAATCGGATGTTGAAATTGCAGAAAAAGCAATTGAAATGACTGTTTCTTTCTTCCATTCTTTGGAAATCGATACTAAACTTTCGGATTATACCTCAGAATATAAAAATACGGCTCAGATAGTTTATGATAGATTCACCGAACGTAAATGGATAGGCTTAGGGGAAACACAAAAAGTAGGTCCTGAAATGGCAAAAGAAATAGTTGAAATGAGTATTTAAATAACAGACTGTTGTTTTGATTATAACAACTATAAAGTTAATCTATAAAAATTGGTTTAAATACCATAAGAAACTGAACATTTTATGACTTTTGAATCTTCAATTGTAATTTTTCAAATTGTGAGTGTTCAGTTTCTACTTCTTTTACTTTGTCATTAATGGCTTGATCTGTTTCTAATTTAAGTCGAATCTCCTTAATGGTGATATTTAGTATTTTAACCTCATCTTTTAGCATTTTTATTATGGTTTCTCTATCGTTTATCTCCTCAGTATAATCTAGTAAATTACACAAACCTAGCATAGTAGCAACAGGAGCTCTCAACTGATGACCATTGATAAAAGTATACTCAGCCAGTTTTTCATTTTTAAGTTGAAGCTCTTTGGTACGCTCCATTACTTTATCCTCTAAGTGATTATTCAAAGCTTTCAATGATTCATTAAGAGATTGTAATTCTTCAGATTGGATGACTATCTCCTTCTGCTGATTTGTTACTTTTCTATTGATGATCTGTATGTTTTTTGAAAATTTATAACTGATATAAGCAATAGAAATAAAGTGAACCAAAGCATATGCTAAGGATAAATGAAGCAAAATATCCGGTAAACTAGTTTCAATTTGAAACCCATAAATCGGTAAGGTTAATAAATAGCCTATCGGAATAAAAAGCATTCTATAAGCTTTATGAAAACCCCTCGAAGCCACATAATTACAGACTAAACCTAAAATAAATATAAAACTAGGGATGTATACTAATTGGATGAGGCCGACAAACCACCCAACTACCAAAAAATCAACCATATTTTGTCTTATGGCTATTCCTTTATCATTATCATGCCTTACATAAAATAAAAAGATCGAATATGGAAGAATAATAGCAGTTAAGAATGAGATATAATGCCATACATCTAAAGAAAGATTATAGAAATTTAAAAAAATAATAAGATAAATGGCATTAAACAGATAAGCCGCATAGCGAAATAATAAGGAAGCTTTTCCGAAAAAATCACATTTATTCCAATAATATTTGATATTTAATAATTGCACATTCCAAAGTAAAAACCTATTCCTAATTCCCCAATTAAAAATTGTAATATTTAAGAGATTGCGTGGTGCAAACGGAAAATAAACAACTAAAATAATACTATTCCAACAATATATTTTATTTTATTTGGGGATATTTATTTGAACAAAAATTTAATTATTATAGTTATTATCAAATTATATGAAGAAATGATTTTCTAATAACATTTTATTAACCTGCCATTCTTACTAATTTGAATTGCATCAGATAAATTTTAAATGCCTAAGATAGATAAAGAACAAAAATTCTTTGACTTTTCAGATTATGGAAGAAGTCCAGCTGTTTACCTTTCAAGTTTAGTTAAAGAAACTCCCCTTACTCCAATCCATGTTACATATGCCTTTGGTATTATTGGATTAATTTCCGCCTATGCAATATTTACTGAGCACTATGTGATTGCAGGTTTAGGCTTAATTTTAAAATCCATAGTTGATGCGATGGATGGAGAATTAGCAAGAATAAAAGAAAGCCCTTCCTACTCTGGGAGATATTTAGATTCAATTTTCGATAGTATTTTAAATCTCATATTTATTTTAACCATAAGTTATAAAAGCTCAAGTCCATTATGGATGGGATTGATTGCGTATTTATGCCTTCAACTACAAGGTACCCTATACAATTACTATTATGTTATACTAAGGCACAGATCTGTTGGTGGTGATACAACTAGTAAGATTTTTGAACTGAAGCCACCTACAGCTTTTGCTGAAGAAAGTCAAACTACAGTGAATCTGTTGTTTAGAATATTTCAAATATTATATTTCCCATTTGATTGGTTAATGTATCAATTTGACAAAGAAGCATTTAGAATTCGCCAATTTCCAAACTGGTTTATGACTATGATATCCATCTATGGCTTGGGTTTTCAACTAATGTTAATAGCCATTATGCTTTCAATGGGCTTGATTAACTACATCATACCATTTTTCGTGGCATATACTGCTTTGTCCTTTATTTTCGTAGGCCTAAGGAAATTCTTTATTGAATAAGCTCGGAAGATAAAATTGGTAGATCACTCAATTGCTTTGTCAAAATCTCCAGTTTTTTTACTCTTTTTGTAGGTGGTTATGGGTTGACCAATTAGTTCAGAATAATTCTTAATGAACATAGCTACAAAATAAAAAATGAAGGAAACGTAAAAGATAAAGAGCATTACCAAAACAATACTACTGGAAGCGCCAAAAATACCCTTAATATTGCTATTGAATAATATTATTTCAATTACAAATTGCCCGATTTTAAACAGTACAGAAGAAATCACTCCCCCGACTATTGCTGGCTTCCACGGTAATTTAGCATTTGGAAGTATTTTAAATAATAAAGTAAACCAAGCTGAAAAAGTCAGTAATGAAAAAACTAAACTAACTATTCTGACCAAATAGCTTTTAATATTGGGTAAAATTTGATTAACTTTATCTCCTACAAATGCTATTGCTATATCCGATAGGATAGCCACTAATATTATAGCTCCACCGATTATAACAAGAATAATGGCAGTAAGTCTTCCGCGTAAATGTGAGGTGAATTTCTGATTACTTTTAGAAGGCACATCCCAAACCTGATTAATATTTAATTGAACAAGGAAGAATAAATTAGTGCCTATAAATAACAAAAATACAAAGACAAGTATGGAAGTGAGTAAGTCATCAGGAAGCTCTTGAAAATTTTGAAAAATCTGCTTTATCTGTTCAGTTCCAGAACTCCCTAATATGTTGCTTATTTGACTAAATATTTCATCATTTAAAAACTCAGGTTTAATAAAGATACTTAGAGTATTTATAAGAATAACCAATATTGGAGGGATAGCAAATAAACTAAAAAATGCAGGAGATGATGCTAATTGCATCGGATTTTTATCTCTTAAGTCCATCAAAGACTTAGGGACTAATTTCAAAATAGATAATAATTGTTCCTTCATTCGTAAGCTATAAACTTTGTTGTAGGCCAAATAAATAAAAAAACCGGAGTTAATATTTCTCCGGTTTCTATTAATACTACCTCTATATTAACATTACTCTAATTCCTTCTCAATCTTATCGCCTAGATCACTTAAGTCATTTTTAACATCTTTATAGGCCTTGTTAACATCATTTTTTACATCATTCCAAGTGCTTTCAGTTGCTTTTTCTATTTTCCCAAGATTACTTTCAAGCTTACGTTTTACTTCTTTTAGGTTTTCCTCTACTTCTGAATCAGTTTTAGCTTTTTTAATCTGTTTTTCAACTTCCTCAATTTCAGCATTTAATTTTGCTTTCCACTCATTCTTCTTTTCATTAAAATCTTTTGTTATCTGCTCAGTTTTTTCATTTGAATTTTCATTTTGCTTTTTTTCGGAATTACAAGCTGTAATTGCAGATATAACAATTGCTAATGCTAATATTTTAATTCCAAGTTTCATAGTTATGAATTTTAGTTTAAAAAATATTTAACCATTTAAACGAACAATTCAGCAAAGGGTTAAAATACGCTAATTTAGAGGCATTTAAATCGAATGTTTCTATAATAAAAATAATTCCAATGGTTAACATTAAACGCATTAATAAATTTGCATAAAAAAGCCTCACAGCAAATAAATGCTATGAGGCCTATATAATATCAATTTGAAGTATTTTACTTAACTGAATCTATAACGCTTTTGAAAGCTTCTGGATGATTCATAGCTAAATCAGCTAATACTTTTCTGTTTAATTCAATTCCTTTTTTATTTACAGCTCCCATGAACTGAGAATAAGACATTCCATGTTCTCTGGCACCTGCATTAATTCTTTGAATCCATAATTTTCTGAATTCTCTTTTCTTTTGTTTCCTATCTCTGTAGGCATACAACCAACCTTTTTCAACGGCATTTTTAGCTACCGTCCAAACGTTTTTCTTTCTACCCCAGTAGCCTTTAGCATACTTAAGGATTTTTTTTCTTCTAGCTCTTGAAGCTACATGATTTACTGATCTTGGCATAAATTTTAATTTTTTGGAAATTGGTGACCAACACTAAAGTTGATTCTTGACATTACCATATATCCCGGTTTAACATTGAACCTTCGTTCGTTTTAATTTTGCGAAATATTAAAGATTAAGCATGTCTTTCACTCTACCTACATCTGACTTATGTACAAGTCCCATGTCTGTTAAGCGTCTTTTCTGCTTTGTTTCTTTTTTGGTTAAAATATGACTTTTAAAAGCGTGTTTTCTTTTAATCTTACCGCTTCCAGTCAATTTAAACCTTTTTTTCGCGCCTGATTTTGTTTTTACTTTAGGCATTTATCTATTTATTTAAATTGGTTACTTATTTACCTTGTTTAGGAGTAATGAAAAGTGTCATTCTTTTACCTTCTAACTTAGGCATCTGTTCAACTTTCCCTAAATCTTCTAATTCTGAAGCAAAACGCAATAATAAAAGTTCACCTCTATCTTTAAAAACAATTGTTCTACCCACAAAATGTACAAAAGCCTTCACTTTTGCTCCATCTTTTAAAAATTTCTTAGCGTGGTTCAATTTGAATTCAAAATCGTGGTCATCTGTATTGGGTCCAAAACGGATTTCTTTAATAACCGTCTTTTGGGCTTTAGACTTAATTTCCTTCTGCTTTTTCTTCTGTTCGTACTTGAATTTTGAATAATCAATAATCTTACAAACAGGAGGTTCAGCTTTAGGAGAAATTTCTACTAAGTCTAAATTTTGCTCTTCAGCCATCCTGAGAGCTTCTCCAATGGTATAGACATCAACTTTTACATTTTCACCAACTACACGAACCTCTCTGGCTCTAATTTTACTATTTACCTTGTAAGGTTCTTCTTCCCTACCTCTAGGTCTGTAGCTGCCTTTTTTCCGCATTTTACTAATATTAACCTCCTTTTTTTTATTAACAGTGTGCAAATATCGTTATAAATCTTGGATTACAAAATTACAATCCAAAATCTAATAAGCAATATTACTTATTTTCTATACTATCAATCACTTTTTGATTAAAAAATGATTTAAAATCCTCTAAACTCATACTTCCAACATCTCCTTCGCCATGTTTCCTGATGGACACTTTCCCTTCTGCCTCTTCTTGTTCTCCCACTATCAGCATGTAAGGTATCTTTTTAACCTCAGCATCACGAATTTTTCTACCAATTTTTTCATCTCTATGATCGATAAATCCTGTTATGTCATTGGTCTCCAATTCAGTATAAACTTTATTGGCAAAATCCGCATATTTTTCTGAAATAGGCAATACTGCCACTTGCTCTGGAGATAACCACAATGGAAAATTACCAGCGCAATGTTCGATTAATACTGCTACAAACCGTTCCATACTTCCAAAAGGAGCACGGTGAATCATTACAGGTCTGTGTTTAGCATTATCCGCTCCAACGTATTCTAATTGAAAGCGTTCAGGGAGCGTATAATCCACTTGAATGGTACCTAATTGCCAACTTCTTCCAAGTGCATCTTTTACCATAAAATCAAGCTTAGGTCCATAAAAAGCAGCTTCACCTAATTCAACAACTGTTTTAAGGCCTTTTTCTTCAGCCGCTTCAATTATTGATTTCTCAGCTTTATCCCATAACTCATCAGATCCTATATACTTCTCTTTATTATCTGGATCTCTTAATGAAACTTGAGTTACAAAATTTTCAAATCCTAATGAATTAAAAACAAATAATACAAGATCAATAACCTTAATAAACTCCTCCTTGACCTGATCGGGACGGCAGAAAATATGAGCATCATCCTGAGTAAAACTTCTCACTCTAGTTAACCCATGTAATTCTCCACTTTGCTCATATCTATAAACAGTTCCAAATTCAGCAAGTCGAATAGGAAGGTCCTTATAACTTCTAGGTTTAGTTTTATAGATTTCACAATGATGAGGGCAGTTCATTGGTTTTAACAAATACTCTTCATCACTTTTAGAATCATCATCTGATGGTGCTGCAATAGGCTGAAAAGAATCCTTTCCGTATTTTTCGTAATGTCCGGAAGTGATATACAATTCTTTATTTCCGATATGCGGAGTGATTACGGGTTGGTAACCTGCTTTTACCTGTGCTTTTTTTAAGAAATTCTCTAAGCGATCTCTCAACATAGTTCCTTTCGGCAACCAAAGAGGCAATCCTAAGCCTACTTTTTCAGAAAAAGCGAAGAGCTCCATTTCTTTACCTAGCTTTCTGTGATCACGTTTCTTAGCCTCTTCTAAAAGCTCTAAATACTCCTTTAGTTCTTTTTGCTTAGGAAAAGTAATGCCATAAATTCTTGTTAATTGCTTACGCTTTTCATCACCTCTCCAATAAGCACCTGCAATATTTAACAATTTCACGGCTTTGATATAGCCAGTGTGAGGAATGTGTGGCCCTCTACATAAATCGGTGAAGTTTCCTTGCTGATAGAAAGTTATTTCTCCATCATTTAAACCATCTATTAACTCCAGCTTATATTCATCCCCTTTTTTCTGATAATATTCTAAAGCATCTTTTTTAGAAACTTCAGACCTCTGGAATTCATTTTTTTGGCGGGCTAATTCAAGCATTTTCTGCTCTATTTTCTCGAGCTCCTCTCCTTGCAATTCTTTTTCTCCAAAATCTACATCATAATAAAACCCGTTGGCAATAGGCGGCCCTATTCCAAATTTTATACCAGGATATAACTCTTCTAATGCCTCCGCCAATAAATGGGCAGAAGAATGCCAAAATGTATTTTGCCCTTCAGGATCATTCCATGTCAACAATTGGATATGTGCGTCTTCATTAATAGGTCTGGTTGAATCCCACACTTGCCCATTCACCTTTGTTGATAATACATTCCTAGCCAGGCCCTCACTAATGCTCATCGCTATATCATGACCTGTTACGCCTCTATCAAATTCTTTTATACTGCCATCTGGCAAAGTAATTTTTATTTTATTACTCATAATAAGTTGTAATTCTTACTTTAATTAATGCATTAAATTAAGGAAATGAATCCTGAGCACAAATATGCAATTTTTGATTTAATAAGTGTGAAAGGATTGGAGGTAAAATATTATTAATTGCCGATTATTTCACCTGCTGAGTTTAATGTTTTTAAAACATTGCCGTCTTCATCGTATATAAAATAAATCCCTGCCTCAACTTTAGCATCACCCAAAGTGCTTTCACTGTCGTACTCTAACTTCCATATTTCCTCTAAATTGGAAGATAAATATCTTAAAATCTGAGATTTTTTATTTTCACCTTCACTTCTCAAATTAATCAAAAGGTTATTATTAATCAAAAGCATGTTATTGACAGTAAATGCACTGTCTAATAATTTAAAAGATTTAATTTTCATATCAAATCCGGCTGAAGCTACAAATGGGTCATCTACTATTAATCCTCCTACTAAAAGCATTGAATCCAATTCAATCGTCTTTATTACGTATTTTTTACTTTCCTTAGTAGCTGCTATTAAAGGTGTTAAATAGATAGAATCATTTTCATTTGTAAAAAACTGAATTTGGCGAGCCATTGTCTCACTTCTTTGAGTCACATTATTTAATTTTTGCTCAAGAATTGTTTTTTCAGTATTAATATAGCCTTCTATGGAAGGTTCAAAACCATCAAAGAATAGCTGAAAATCTGTTACGGTTCTATCATTAATTGTTTCATCAACAACTCTTATTAACTCTAGTTGTGCAGATAATTCCTCTTTATATTTTTCTACAATATTTGCTCTTTGATAAATATTTGAGGAATCTATTAAAACTGGGTATAGATTCTCATTTGTCAGTAAATCAGTCTTGCTTTTTTGTATTTTATATTTCAATAAGTTTAAAATGACCTCACTTTTATCGAGCTTACTTAATCCACTTTTCAATACATTAGGAATTTCCATTTTCTGAACATCTGCAGAATCCTTTACATCTTTATTTTTTGCAATTCCTTCATCAAGGGCTGCATCAGTTTTAAATAGTAAATCTTTAAGTGGTTTAACTTCAGCTTCAATTTTATCACTTAGGCTTTTAAGATAATTCTCATAATCTTGAATTGTAATTGAAAAACTGTTTAAATCAGATTGAATAGGTTTTAATCCATCCCAGCTTTCTATTTCAATTATAGCTAGTTGAGGTTTATACAGTGGATGTTTTAAAGATTTTAATTTAGTACTGAATTCATTATAATCAATAATGAACTCATTATATTGTTCAATAATTTTTTTCAAATCCTCATTATCTTTCGAATTGGCTCTTAAGATGAAGGCTGATTCATCCGGATAGGCTTCATAAAATACATTTACAATTTTAGAAAATTGCTCATATTCTTTAAATAGCTTTTCTTTAAGCGCGTAGATTTCAGCAATCAACTCTTTCTTTTCAGTTATTTCTTTGATCTTATTTTCATAATCAAGATGAATATCAGATATTTTTATACCAAATTTTCCAGTTCTAAGGTCTCTTCTATTATAAGCTGCATAATAATCATCATTTCTTCTTACTTCACGATCATCTACCAATGAAATCGATTTTTTATAAGCATCGATTGCTAAATTGGCTAAAGAATCAAATTTGGATGTGCTGGGAAATATTCTAACTGTATCCAGTTTAGAAACAATGATTTCACCCAAATAAAAATAGGCATTAGCTTCATCATCATTATCCTCAAGAAATTGTAACAGTTGTGGTTCTGCTGCTTTGTAATCTTTGCTCTGAAGAATCGGAAATAGATTTTTATATCTGATTCGCTGGGCTTCGATACTTGATATAAAAAGTAATGATAATAATATCCCGACTAAAAAAATCCTCATCTGCTATATTTGATTAGTTAAAAACCAGTAATAAATATTACAAATGTAAATTATTCTAAATAAACTCCAAAGCCTTCTTCTGACCAGTTGAAGTTTATATGTTCTTGAATGGTGGTTGCAATTTCTATCCCTGTATAATTAGCTGATATTGGAAATGAGCGATGGGCTCTGTTTACTAAAAATGCAGTCTCTATTTTTTTTAAATTTAATGCAATAAACGGTTTTAAGGCATAAAAAATTGTTTTACCTGAGTTCAAAACATCATCCACCAATAATACAACAGCATTTTCTGAATCTGGTATAGACCCATTTAACGTAACATTTGAATTAGCAGGAGAAGACTTATCTATTGAAATAGATAAAAATTTAGGATTTAACTCACTAATTTTATTCAACTCTTCACTAATTTTCTTAGCTAAAATTGCTCCACCGCCTTCGATTCCAATAATGTATAAATTATTCTCTTTGTAATTGTTCTCTAAAACCTGAAAAGCTATCCTTTTGATTTTACTCTGGATAGCTTCTCGGTCTAAAATTTGATTGCTCTTATTAAGCATAATTTTACTTATTTTCAGGTATCGGCATTTTTTTGCTGTCCTTAAAAGTAGATAAAATTACCATAGATTGCATACTGTCTACTACTTCAATTTCACTTACTTTTTCCAACATCAGTTTTTGATAAGATGGTATATCTTTAGCAATTACTTTCAAAATGAAATCACTAGATCCTGTCACGTGATTACATTCAATGATTTCATCTACACCGTCAATAGCTTTAATGAATTTTTCAATATTAGATCTATTATGGCCTTTTAAAGAAACCATCACATAGGTACTTACTCCTAAATTAATCTTTTCGGTATCTAGTTTGGCATGATAGCTTTTGATTATGCCAGCATTTTCAAGTTTTTTAACTCGTTCTAAGGTTGGTGCAGGCGATAGTCCAATATCTTTTGATAATTGTGCATTGGTTATTCTGCCATCTACTTGCAAGATATCCAATATTTTTTTGTCGATTTTATCCAGTTTGAAAGGTAACATTTTAATTAATTCATGTTTTCAATTAGATGACAAAATTAGTATATATTATTGATTCCACCCACATAAAATCTGGTAATTACCAAATTAATTTTTGTAAATTGATGAAAAATATAACATAAATATTGAATTATTAATATCGAACTTCTTTTATTACAATTATGAATCAAATTAATATTAATTTCAGATTTTAAATTTCATTTTATTAATCCATGCCTAAATCTAGTCTTAATGTAAATTGGATTCAGTTTAATGGTATAAAATATTCCATTATTGACTTCATCAAAAAACAATCCAACGAATCATCCGAGCTAATATATTCTGTAAAGCAATTCATCCAAGATTGGCAATCAGATAAGCAATATATTTTACAGAAAACCTCAGGCTCTACTGGAAGTCCTAAGATTATTAAAATTGCAAAAAGCCAAATCAAAGCAAGTGCTAAAGCTACTTTAGACACTTTGGAGCTAAGGGCTGGAGATCATGCTTTGCTATGCATAAATCCTGAATATATTGGAGGAAAAATGATGATTGCACGCGCAATAATAGGTCGACTAAATTTAAGCATAGCCCCTATTAACGGAAATCCTCTCATAGATTATAAAGGAAGTGAAGCCATAGATTTCTTCTCTTTCGTTCCTTACCAATTTGAAAGAATTTTAGAAGAGAGTCCAGAAAAAATTGAATTATTGGAGAATTCCAAAGCAATTATTTTAGGAGGAGCTCCCGTTTCAGAAATTTTAGCCCAAAAAATTAGAACGAAATTTAAAAAATCAAGAGTTTATAGCACTTATGGCATGACAGAAACAGTTTCTCATGTAGCATTAAAACTGATAAATTCAAATGAAAATGAGGCATTTAAAGCTTTAAAACATATAAATTTTTCAATCGACAAAAGAAATTGTTTAATTATTCATGCTCCAGAAATCAGTGGTAATCAGCAATTGCTCACCAATGATGTTGTAAATTTATTAAGCCCCACTGAATTTCATTGGCTAGGTAGGTATGATTATGTAATAAATTCGGGTGGAATTAAAATTCACCCCGAGATAATAGAAAAGGAAATTGCCGATTTATTAGAAAAATATACTATCCATAATCGCTTTTTTGCTTTTGGTTTGCCAGATGAAAAATTGGGAGAGTCTTTGAACCTCTTAATTGAAGGCCAAGTAGATTCGAATTTTATTTATGACTTGTTAAAAAAGAATTTAAAAGCATTTCATGCTCCTAGAAAAGTATTTTCTATTGATCATTTTGTAGAGACTGACAGTGGAAAAATCAATAGGAGAAAAACGATAGATAAATTAGAAAGAAATTCTAACTAGGAAGTATGAAAAAAGTATTTAAGATTTTAGGAATTAGCCTACTCAGCATAATGGGTATTTTACTGATTCTGCTTTTGAGTTTCTATAAGTCTGATATTCCTGCAAATCAGAATCATGAAAAATATTTCACAAATGAGTCTCAATACATTGAAATAGACAGCACCAAAATTCATATTCGGAAAATGGGTAAAGGTTTTCCAGTTCTATTGATTCATGGTAGCTTTTCATCTCTACATACATGGGAAGTTTGGCAACAACAATTAGCTAATGAATTTATGACTATTTCTGTTGATCTGCCCGGCCATGGATTAACGGGGCCTAATCCGCAAGAACAATATGATACTGATTATTATGCAAACTTGCTTTGGATGCTTGCAGATCAACTCCATTATGATTCAATTGCGATAGCTGGAAATTCTATGGGTGGACAAGTAGCCTATAAAATGGCATTACAAAACCCTGATAAAGTCAAAAAATTAATTTTAATAAATTCATCTGGGGCTAGCCTGAAAGCAGATACCGCTGATTTTAAAGACCAAAATACATTTTCAGTATTTTCATTGATTAATCACCCAATCTTCTCCAAATTAATGACAAGCATTACTCCCAAGTTCCTTTTTGAGATGAGTTTGGAACAGGTTTATTATGATAAAACAAAAATCAAAGACCAAAAGATCCAACTTTATTATGACCTAATGCTCCAAGAAGGAAATAGAGCTGCAACTTTAAAAAGATTTAAGCAAAGAGCTACATCTGAATTTGAAAAATTGGCAGACTTAAAAGTACCTACATTAATATTATGGGGAAAATATGATAATTGGATTCCAGTATCCCATGCGCATCGTTTTGATAGTATCTTACCCAATAGCACCCTAAAAATTTATAAGGATGCAGGACATGTACCAATGGAAGAAATTCCTGTTAAAACCGCAAAAGATGCTTTAGAATTTTTAAGGGACTAATTTCTAAATCCCTTCCCTTTTAAATCCTCAAAAACTGCATGAGCTGCATATCTACCGGAAGCCATAGCGGCATTGATAGAGCCATTTAACAAATAATCTCCAGCTAAATAAATACCATCTTGAATTTTAGACTGAGAAGGCTTCATTTTATTTTGGAAATCATCTATCTGAGGAAGTGCATTATCAATATAGTAAGTCTTTAGGTGCTCAATTGTAGCATTTTCTAATTCGGGAAAAACTTCCAAAAGCTCTTTCAAAATGCGCGATTTTAATTGCTTATCATTTTCTTGATAGTTTTGAGTAACAGAAACTGACAATAAATAGCTGCCCTCTGGAGCATAGCTATATGAAGTATTATTCATTACGCTGATGTTATTTATCAAATATTTTTCATCTGGTATGAGCGCAATTAATGACTTTCCAATGGGATCAATATCAGAGCTGAAATTAAGATTCGTTACAAACTGATCTTCGGTAAATTGACCAGCTAATTGAGGTAATAATGCATCTGGTTTAGTGGCAATAATGATCACATCTGCATCCAATTCATCTCCATTATCTAAGGTAACTTTTTTCAACCCTACTTTTTCAACTCTTTGATTAAACCTTATGTCTGTTTGCGCTAAATTGCTAGCTAACATTTCAGGAATTGCTTTCATGCCTGCTTTCGGAATAGCCGCATGTCCTTCTCCAAACATTTTAAATACAAACTCCAGCATTCTTGAAGAAGTATCCAATCTATTTTCCAAAAATATACCTCCAAAAAAAGGTCTAAAAAATTGATTAATAATGGTTTCGCTAAAGCCCTTCTCTCTTAGAAAGTCTAAGGAAGTGGTTTCAGTTTTTGCAAATATCTTTTCTATAGTCAATTTCTTTAATTCCCTATTCCATTGAAATATTTTCCATTTATCAGAAAAACTTCCAATTGGAGAGAATAACATGCTAAAAAGAGAAGCCGGTTGTCTTAAAGGATCGGTAATGGTATAATTCCCATTTTTAGAATCAACTATTAATGCTCCTGGAGTAAATTTCTTAAGATTTAGCTTTTCATAATCTAAATAGTGCTGAGCTTCAGGATATGCAGTTAATAATACCTGAAATCCATGATCTAATAAATAATCTCCAACCTTATCCGTTTTCACTCTACCTCCTATGCTATCAGATCCTTCTAAAATGCTAGGTTTGAAACCTGCTTTTTCTAATTCAATTGCTGCAGTTAATCCGGCTATACCGGCTCCTATTATGATTACTTTTTCGTTTTGCATGGATGATCCTGTGGTACTGTTATTGTAAATTGAAATTAATATTCAAAGATGAATAATTTATTGTTTTCTAGAAACGGAAAACGAAGATGTTTTGGTTTGGGTTGAATAAATAAAACAATCAAGGAAAAATTCTATAGGTAGCATTTTTCCTTTAAAAGGGAATTAGAGAACAAAAAGCTTTTATATGAAATTTAACTCAAACTTTAAACTAAACACTATCTTCAACTACTTTTTTTAATTTATCAGGACTGATAGGCTTGCTAATAAATCCTTTAATAAAAGGGCTTTTCTCAGCTTTTTCGAGATCTAGGGGATTAATAGAGGAAGAAGTAATATAGATTTTCATCTTATCGCCAATATCTAAGCCCTCTAAAGCTTCCATAAACTCCCAACCATCCATCATGGGCATATTGATATCTAAAAATAAAACTTCTGGAAGCATTACATTTTCTACCGATTTCAAATATCTTAAGGCTTCTCCCCCATCTTCAAAATTATGGATATGTTCTGCAAAATTTTCATCTTTCATAATAGCTTTACTGACAAGCAGAAATAGCTCATCATCATCTATAATGCATATGTTTTTAAATGTTGCCATCTTTCAAAAATACTTTAAACGTTGAACCTAGACCCAATTTACTTTCCACTTCTATTTTTCCTCCCATGGATTCTACTTGATTTTTAGTTAAAAACAAACCCAGTCCTCTAGAATCTACATGAGCATGAAAAGTTTTATACATGCCAAAAAGCTTCTCACCATATTTTTCTAAATCAATACCTAAACCATTATCAGCAATTTCAATAATTACTATTCCATTAAAATTTCGAGAGCTGATTCTAACGAAAGAATCAATCTTTTCAGGGTCACTATATTTTATAGCGTTAGTTAATAAATTAGTTATAATACTGTCTAAAAAAGCAGGAACTGCTTCAACGGTTACATTTTTAGAAATTTCATTTAAGAACCAGATTTTTGATTCCTTTATAAGGTTTTGAAAGGTATCAGAAAAAGCCGTAACTACCTGGCTAAGATTAATTTTTTGCATTTCTTCGGCAGAAGAAACGACAGAAACCACATTATTGAGATGATGTAATGTATCATCCAACTGATTGGAAGCTTTATTGAGCATCTTCACATATTCAATTTCAGCAATTTCAGGGTTTTTCTTATTAATTAAATACATTAATCCCTGTATGTTGGCTGAATGTGATCGTAGATTATGTGAAACTATATAAGTGAAATTTTTAAGTCTTTCATTTTGGTCTTCGACAATTTCCAAATACTTCTGTAAGGAGTTTTCTTGTTCTTTCCTTTTTGATATATCTGCGATATAGCCATCCAATCGGGAAGGTTTACCATTTTTCCTAATTATAGTCCCCTTATTTGAAACCCATTTCAACCGATTATCTTTAGTACGAATCCTGTATTCTATTTCAAAACTTCCATAATTATCAAGGTCTTGGTAAGCCTTTTCAAGCATTTTTTTATCATGCTCATAAATTCTCTCTTCCCATCTATTTCCAATATAATTTTCCAAATAATAAGATTGTGGGAAGCCAGTAATTTTTTCAATGGAAGGAGTTATATAAATCATTTTATATTCTGGAAGCGAAACAGACCAAACAACATCATCCATTTCTTTTAAGATGCTTTGCATTTGGTTTTTGGTCTGGTCGAGTTGCTTTTGAACCTTTATTCTATCCGTTATATTTGTCACTGAAAAAATCACATCTTCAATTTCACCATTTGAATAATTAAAGGGTCCACCAGTTACGGATATGTATATTTTTGTACCATCCTCCCACACTATTCCATGTTGAATATCTTGGATGGGTTCTTTCTTTCGCATAACCAATGAAAAAGGAAGATCTTCAGACGGAAAATTTTCATCTTCTAATGTAATATGTTGCCATAAAGGGTCATTGTATTCCTTTTCTTCGATTGTACTCTTTTTCAAACCCAATATATTTTCTGCACCCTTATTTGCAAATTTAATTTTTCCTGATTTATTAATTACAATTAGCGATAATGCGTTTGCATTTATAACTCTATTTAAAAAATTCCGCTCCTCTTCAAGTTCAATTTCAAGTTTCTTTCTTCTACTAATTTCCATGTGCATACCAGAAATTCTAGCGGGTTCTCCGTTACGGGTTCTCTCAACTACAGCTCCCCTATCCAAAATCCATATATAATCACCATTTTTATGCTTGGCCCTTAATTCCACATAAAAATCACTTTTATCGGTATCAGGAAAAACAGTTTCCATGATCTCTTTGAGCTTCTTCATATCTTCAGGATGAACTAAAGCATGCCAATTATCAATGGACGGTTCAAAATCTTCTCTAGTGTAACCTAACATTTCATACCAACGATCATTAACTGTCATTTTACCAGATGCAGCTTCCCAGTCCCAATAACCTAATTCACTTCCTTTTAATACAAATTGTAACCTTTCCTCACTTTCTTTTAATAAATTTTCTCTTTGCTTTCTTTCGGTTATATCACTTTCAATGGCAATGAAATTCTTCAATACTCCAGACTCATTGAATACCGGATTAAATGTTATGGATACCCAATACTTATCTCCTGATTTTGAATAATTTAAAATCTCTTGAGTGAAGGGCTTCAATGTCCTTAATCCTGCCCTATTAGCTTTGATATGTAATGGATTAGTTTCTTTACCATGTAGGAACTTTCCTGGTTTTCCACCTAAAACTTCTGCTAATTTATAACCTGTTTTTTGTTCAAAAGCTGAATTAACATACTCTATCCGACCTTTTTCATCTGTTATTACTACCAAATTGGTTGTCTTCTCTGCAACTAAAGAAAGCCGCTTCATTTGCTTTTCAATGGAAATTTGCTCAGATATATCTTTCACAACTGATACAAAATGACTTTCTAAAGACTCATTATGAATGTATTGTACTAAAACCTCTACCGGAATTTCTTTCCCACTTTTTGAAAGGTGTTTAGTTTTAAGTCTTAAGTGAAATTTTTCTCCCTCTTCGAGTGGCTGTGCTAATTCCCTCATTCTTTTTTCAGTTATTTCATGATTGATATCAAAAGGATGAAGATTTAAAAACTCCTTTTCAGAATATCCAAGCAGGTCGATAGCGCGTTGATTTACGTATTTAAATTGAAGTGTTTTCTTATCATAAATGAAAACAGAATCCTTGATTTGATCTAATGTATTTTTAAAAGTGGCTAAATATTCTTGATTCTTTCTTTCTTGGGTAACATCCGTTTGGATTGAAATATATCTTTTTATTTCTCCACTATTATCATAAACGGGATCTACAAAACAAGAAACCCTATAAGGATTACCAGACTTCGTATAATTAAGTATTTCTTGTATAAAGGATTTCCCTGAATCTAATTTTCTATTAAAAGAAATTTTATCTTCCTCTTTTGTGTTTGGTCCATGTAAAAATTCACTTGGATTTTTACCGATAATATCTTCTACCGGATAGCCAGACATTTTGTAAAACGAATTATTTGCAAATATTATTTTTCCATGTCTATCAGTAATTAGGACTGGATACAACGTATTTTTTGGAACTAATGCTAAAGTGTCTAATTCATGCTCATGAATTTTCCTATCCGTTATATCTAAATGATATCCTATAAACCATTCCACTTCCCCACTCTCTGTTCTAGATGCAATCTTCCCTAAAGCTGTAACCCAGCGCCATGAGCCATTTTTATGCTTAAATCTAACTTCCGTTTTATATTCGTTAATTTCACCTGACAAATACCTTTTTGCAAGTTCCAAAGTAGATTCCCCATCATCTGGATGAGTTAAATTAATAAATGTTTCAACGGTAACAGGTTCTAATTCTTTTAAGGTATACCCTACAATATTAGCCCATTTTTCATTTACAATTAATTCATTTGTTTTAAGATTCCACTGCCAAATGGCAAAGTCTAAAATATTAGAAACTTCTTCAATCGATCTATAAAAATCATTTTTGATTTCAAGAGATGCTAATATAAAATCACCCTCATTTTCATTAAGATTGAAAATAGAATAATGAATTGAAACTTTTTCTCTCCTAAGTTCTAATTTAGTTTGAAAAATTTCCTGATGTAGTTCACCTTTATGTTGATTTAATTCTAATTGCGTTATTATCGTTTTTAAATATTCTCTGTTTTCATCATTGAGTTGATCAAGGTTAATTTCATCAGAATCATTTAAACATAATTTTCCAGAAAATTTCTTGTCCAGAAATAATTGATTGTGATGGCCTACTTTCCAAAAGCAATAGCCATCTACAGCAAAATCATTAATTAAATTGAAAAATAAATGACTTTCTTTTACACAGAAATATAGCTGCTGTTTTAACCCCTCCATTTATTAATAACATATATTAGAATATTTTAATATTCCTGAAATTATTTTGTACTTAAAACATTAATCTAATCTTTTTTATTTAAATTATATCACCATCAAAAAGAAATAAAATGAAATATTCGATCAATCAAATGTTTTTGACGTTTGTAATAATGTTCACTTATAACACACTATTTGCTCAAGACAAACTAAGCAATAGATTAGAACAATCACCCCGTCACCACGAATGGGTGGAGATTTCCGCAGGAGATAAAACTTTAAAAGCCTTTGTAGTTTACCCAGAAGTATCAGAAAAAGCTAAAACGGTAATTGTTATCCATGAAAACAGAGGGCTAACTGATTGGGTGAGAAACTTTGCTGATCAATTAGCAGAAAAAGGATTCATTGCCATGGCACCGGATATGCTTTCTGATTTTAATGATGAATATACTCAAACCTCAGAATTCCCTTCTTCTGATGATGCCAGAAATGCTATTTATAAATTGGAGAGTAGTCTAGTAACTTCTTATCTAAACAATTCATTCAATTACCTAAAAAACTTACCTGCTGGAAATGGAGAAGTAGCAGTGGTTGGATTTTGTTGGGGCGGGTCACAATCATTTCGATATGCCACCAATAACCCTAAATTGAGTGAGGCCTTAGTTTTTTATGGAACAGGCCCTAAAGAAGCTGTAGATTATTCAAATATTAAAGCCCCTGTTTATGGTTTTTATGGCGGCAATGATCAAAGGGTGAATGCTACTATAGAAGCTTCAAAAGATGCCATGGAAGAGTATCAACATATCTATGATTATGAGATATATGAAGGAGCAGGACATGCTTATATGCGCTCAGGAGATGATCCCGAAGGGCCGGAAGCAAACATTAAGGCTAGAAATGAATCATGGGATAGGTTGGTTAGGATTTTGGAGAAATAAAATAGAATATACTGCTATTTTTGAGTGCTGTAAAAAAAGATTATTGAAACAAAGTTTTACTTTCTTCAAAGGAATAGCCTGTCCCGTATTTTAATCGGGAACCTTCTAATCTAATTTAGTGCTTAAATGCAAGATCACTTTTTTAAAAATCTTTAAAGAATTTTTAACACAAAAAAGGCTGGAATCTACATCCCAGCCTTTAAAAAATGAATTAAACTATCAATTACATGGCTTCTATTTTGTTATCCACAGGATTTCCATCCTCATCAACCTTCACTACATCTTTTAAATTTAATGCTTTCACTCCTTCTAATTGAGTTTCTGCATCGCCTACGATGATGTAGCTCATTTGATTAACATTCATGTATTGATCCATGATTCTTTTCATATCATCTACAGTATATCCTTTCAACTCCTCTTGATTTTTCTGAATGAAATCCTTAGGTAGACCATAAGAAGCTATTTGCTGGAGAACATTAAGTTTTTGTCCTAAAGTCTCATAATCTCTAGCTTCTTTTCTAATTAAAGCTGTTCTAGCTTTTTCTAATTCAGCTTCATCATAATTTTGCTTATAATCTTCTATCACTTCTTTAAAAGTAGCAACCGATTGGGCAGTAGTATTCGTTTTTACACTTGAATAAGCAGCAAAAGGTGCCTTTTGAGTACTTGAACTAATATTTGAATAAGCTCCATAGGTATAGCCTTTTTCCTCTCTTAATACTTGGAAAAGTTTACCTCCAGAATTTCCACCTAAACCATAATTAGCTACAGTTAATGGGTAATAATCCGGGTGACTTCTTTCCACAGCTAATCTTTGCATTCTAATAACAGATTGTTTAGCATTAGGGAAATTAGCAAAATAGATTTTACCTTCTTCATCTACACCTTTCATCTCGTACTCAGGGAAGGTAACTTCCTTAGCAGCCCACTTTTCATTCAATCCTGAAAGTGCTTTTTTAACTTGATCTTGTGTTACACTTCCAGCAATTTGCATGCTTGCCACACTTGGAGAGAAGTTTCTCTCGTAGTAAGCTTTCAAATCATCCATTGTGATAGATTCTACTGATTCCTCAGTTCCACTCAATGGTTTTGCAAATATATGATCTTCACCGTAAGTGATTTTGTTTGCAACAGTTCCTGCTATTGCATTTGGATTAGCATTTCTTTGCTTGATATTGTTAATTTGAGCTTTTTGCAATCTGTCAAATTCTTCCATATCCCAACGAGGCTCCAACATCATTTCCTCTATTATAGCTACTGTCTCATTAAAATAACGAGCCAGGCAATTACCATAAATAACGATTTCCTCATTTCCAGTGTACATTCCAATATTGGCACCAATTTGACCAATTGCATCTTCTAACTCTTCAGGTGTTTTATTTTTAGTTCCTTCCTGCATGATATCAGTAAATAAATTAGCAACACCTGGTTTGTTAGGATCGTCTAATAATCCACCACCTTTTAATCTGATGCTGAAATTCACCAACGGCAATTCATCGTTTTGAATACCTAATATTTCCATACCATTTGCCAATTTAGCTTCATAAATGGTAGGAGGAGTAATTAAAGGCATTTCACCTAATTCCGGCTCTTTGCTTCTGTCAATTTCACTTGGCGTTTTTTCGTACTCGGCATCTTTGTCTAAATCTGCCATTGTAGCCTCATCCATTGGCTTAACTTCCTCTATCTTAACAGTAGCCTTTTCAGAACCTTCTACAATTAAATCCAATTGATCTTTAGGAACAAAACTTGTGATAACAGCTGGTTTATCTTTGATGTATTTGTTAAAAGCACGCATTACATCTTCTTTCTCAACAGCTAAAATTTTATTGATATCCTCAGTAATATAACCAGGATCACCTTTAAATTCATTATAGCTACTCAATTGAAAAGCTTTACCTAAAATACTTGAAATCCCGTTATAAAAATTGGTTTCTTGTTTAGCTTTTATTCTTTGCAAATCCTTATCAGAGAATCCATCTTTTTCAAATTCGGCAAGTGCTTCTTGAACTGCAGCATAAACTGAATCTAAATCAATTCCGTCCTTTGCTCTTATACCGATATTAAATTCACCCGCTAATTCGCTTGAACTATTATAAGAAAATACACTAGGAGCATATTCTGTTTCCTCTACTAATTTTTTGTATAGAACAGCTCTTTTACCTTGGCTTAATATTTCGCCTAAGGCAGAAAGTGCCCATGAATCCGGATGATATTGTTCAACTGTAGGGAAAACTATTCTTAAGTCAGGAACTTTAGCATAATCATCTTCATGATAAAGCTTTTTGGTTTCCTCTAAAACTACTGGTTTTGGAGACATCACCTCGTCATTTCCTCTTGACTCAATTTCACCAAAATATTTTTCAATCCAAGCTTTCACTTGCTCTTTGTCATAATCACCAGCTACTACTATTGTAGCATTATTTGGACCATACCAGTTATTGTAGAATTCTTTTACATCACCTAAAGTAGCAGCTTGTAAATCTTCTAATTCACCAATAACTTCCCAGTTGTAAGGGTGACCTTCCGGATATAAAGCTTTTTTAATTACATAGCTTCTATGTCCGTATGGTTGGTTATCTACCCTTTGCCTTTTTTCATTCTGAACAACAGGCTTTTCGTCTTCTAAATCTTTTTTGGTTACTGCATTAATGAAAAAACCCATTCTGTCAGCTTCCATCCAAAGAATTCTTTCTAAGGCATCTTTAGGAACTACTTCATAATAAACTGTTCCGTCAGTCCATGTACCACCATTAAAAGTACCGCCTAAATCATTAATGTTTTTAAAGAACGCTCCTTCTTCCACATTTTCTGATTTCTGAAACAACATATGCTCAAAAAAGTGAGCAAAACCAGTTCTTCCAGGCTTCTCACGGCTTGACCCAACATGCATTTGTATCGCTACTGCGGCAATTGGATCAGATTTATCCTCATGGAGAACCACTTCCAAACCATTAGGAAGTACATATTTTTCATAATCAATGGACAATTCCGCCTTGTCCTCCGACTTTTCGCTTGGTTGACAAGCAGCCATTATACCAATAAATAGTAATAATGACCAAGTTGATAATTTTCTCATATTAAATATTAAGTTTTAATTTGGTAGTTAAGTAAGATATTTTTAAACTAAAAACCGAATTGATACTATATCAACGGAAAAGAAAACGGTTAAATGGTAGGTAGCTAGGAGCCCTAAAATCATATTCTAAGTCCTCCATTATTTTAGCATGTTATTTTATGACAATTTCACAGGAGTCGATTAACTTTGTTAAATGCCAACAATAGATTTAACAAAAATCAACTTACCAATAGTTGAAATACTTCCAGAAGTAATCCAAAAAGTAAAAGAAGAACAAAATTTAATCCTGAATGCTGAGGCTGGGGCTGGAAAAAGCACCATTATTCCTTTAGCCCTTTTGGAAATTCTAAAGGATAAAAAGCAAAAGATCATCATGCTGGAGCCAAGACGATTAGCGGCTAAATCAATCGCTCAAAGAATGTCTCAATTATTGGGTGAGGAAGTTGGTAAAACAGTTGGATACAGAATTCGATTTGAAACTAGAATTTCAGAAAATACTGTTATAGAAGTAGTTACAGAAGGAATTCTGAATAAAATGATGGACAGTGATCCGGATTTAAAAAATGTAGCTATTATTATTTTTGATGAGTTCCATGAGCGTAGCATACATGCAGATGTAGCATTGGCTTTGGCACGTTTTACGCAACAAAGTTCAAGACCAGATTTGAAATTATTAATCATGTCTGCCACCTTAAATCAACAACTTTTAGCAAAAGCACTTAACGCCAAAGTTGTGGCAAGCAAAGGAAGACAATTCCCTGTCGATATTGTTTACGCTGGAAATTTAGATCAAAGATTAATAGCTGAATTAACATCGGAACAAGTAAAAAAAGCTTTAAAAGAGGATGAAGGCGATATCTTAGTCTTTTTACCCGGACAAGGTGAGATATTGGCTATTCAGGACTTATTGAGAAAATCCAAAGTGAAAGCAGAAATATATCCACTATATGGACAATTAGCTTGGCATAAACAATGGGCAGCGATTCAACCGCACCCAAAGAGAAAAAGAAAAATTGTATTGGCTACTTCCATAGCTGAAACCAGCTTAACAATTGAAGGAATAAAAATAGTGATTGATACTGGATTGAAAAAGAACTCCATTTTCGATCCCAACACCGCTTTAAACAGTCTTACAACTCAATCCATTTCACAAGATGAAGCTACCCAAAGGGCTGGGCGAGCAGGTAGATTAGCACCCGGAAAATGCTATAGAATGTGGACGGAAGCGGATCAAAATATGAAACCAAGTCATAGGTTAGCTGAAATTTTACATGCTGATTTGGCAAACCTCAAACTAGATTTGGCTGCAAGAAATATTCATGAGAGCAAGAGATTATTCTGGCTTACACCTCCCCCATTGGACAAGTTAATTTATGCAGAAAATCTATTGATTCAATTGGAAGCCTTAAACGAGGATAAAGAAATAACCGAAATAGGGAAGAAAATGCATCAACTTCCTTGCCATCCGCGCTTAGCACATATGCTCGTAAAATCTAAAGACAACCTATCTTTAGCTATTGATTTGGCCTCTATTTTAGAAGAAAAAGATCCATTATATAAAAAAGCGGGAGCAGATTTAAGTGAAAGAATTCAATTATTGCGAACCTTAAGAAATGAAAAAAGATTAGGAAGAAACTTTAAGAAAATTGAAAAAATTGCTCAATCATACCGAGCACTTTTTAAAATTGAAGAAGAAAACGCAGAAGTTGATCCTTTTGCTATTGGCTTTTTATTGGCAATGGCATATCCTGATAGAATAGCCTCTGCAAAAAGAGGGAATAATGCACAATTTCAATTATCGAATGGAAGCATAGCTGCAATTGGTCATAAAGATGATTTAGCAGATGAAAGTTGGCTAACCGTTGCTAATATGGATGCAAGAAGTGGCATGGGTAAAATATTTTTAGCAGCACCTTTAAATCCTAAAGATTTAATGCCTCTAATCAAAAATAAAAGGAATGTTCAGTGGGATTTTGAGGAAGATGAATTTATCGTAAGCAATGATTTAAGTATTGGTAATATCACCTTAAAAAAAGAAGAACTTGAAGATGATGCTAGCGAGCTAGAAAAAAGAAAGGCAATCATAAAAGCCATTCAGCTTCATTTTGATGAAATATTGAATGTAAGTGATGATTTTATCAACGAACTGAAGGAAATAAGTAATCAAGATAATGATTCCTATTATTCTGATATAAATCTAGAATTTTTAGGAATAACAGCCGAAAAATGGTTGCCTTTAGCAATAGAAAATGAAGAGAATATTTACAAAAAAATTCAGGAACTATCGCCTAAAGAGATCCTTCAAGGACTTCAAAAAGCTTGATTTTGGAGAGTAATTTCTTGAGTTCAATAGCCGGATTTCATGACATGGAAATTTCATTAAACAACTCATTTCTCTAGAAATTCTTTAATGATATTATATTATCAACCATATAGATATATTCCAACACTCAAGCATTTCACAGTGACCAAAATCAAACTTTCAAATTATTAAAATGCTTTTCAATTATATGGGGGATTTCTTCTTTAATAAATTCAATATAAGTTTGAGCAACAGGCGAAAACTTTTTCTCTTTTAACCAGATTAAATGCCATTGAGAATTAATAGGAAAATTGTTAACGGGTATAATCTTTAAGCTTCCGTTATATAATTCATTTTGTATACCAATTAATGGCAAAATAGAATAGCCTAAGCCAGCAATTACAGCCTGTTTTACAGCTTCATTGGTTGCTAATTCCATCTTCATTCTGGCAGGAATTTTATTCTTTTTGATAAAGGATTCCATAGTATATCGTGTTCCAGATCCTTTCTCACGATATATGAGAGGTAAATCATTAAAAATTGTACCATCATGTTTTTTTGTATTGAGCTGGGTATTAGCAGGACCCACTAAATACAAATTATTACTCATTAATTCCATATTTTCTATAGCCATATCTGGTAGTACTGAAACCAAGGAAAAATCGACCTTATTATTTTCCAAAGAATCTATGACAGACTGCTTATTGGTGACTTCCATATTTAACTCCACCTCAGGATATTTCTTCATAAAATCTGATAGGAAATAAGGCATAATGTACTTGGCTGTAGAAACGATAGAGACCTTCAGTTTGCCAGTTAATTTCTCACCGGAAGTAAAACGTTTCTTTTCTAGTTGATCAACTTCGTGAACTATTGCCTCAATATTTTCAGCTATGTCATTTCCAAAATCAGTGATATAGACTTTTCTACCAATAATTTCGATCAATGGTTTATCAAACTGTGCCTGAAGGTTTTTCAATTGAATTGATACTGCTGGCTGGGTTAAATGTAAAGCCTCTGATGCTTTAGTTATGCTACCAAGTTCCACCACCTTGTGGAAAATTTGTAATTGATGAAGCGTATAGTTCATAAATATTAATAATGATAATTATTACAAATATAAATAAAAATTAATGTAAAAGCATTTATAGGTTTGCAAAAAAATTAAGCATGATAAAGGCAGAAAATTTAAAACTCATTTCAGGCAGCTTCAATGCCGATGAAGCTTCAAGGATTTTATTTGATCTGGTCAAGAGTAAAATCAATTATCATAATTTAGAAATTGATCATATTAAAGAAAGTGGTATTGGTAGCACCGATAAATCTGAACAAAGGCTTAAGGAGCTTAGGCATTTGGAAAAAGAAATCCAACATATAATCGAAGAAGCCAAGCACGAAAATGCCACCCTAAATATTGAAAGCATCATTAATATAAATATGACCAAATAGAAACTATGAATTTAGAATTACTATTTGAAAATTTAAGTAACCCTGCATTATTGTTCTTCCTCTTTGGGATACTTGCAGTTTTATTAAAAAGTGATTTACAAATACCGGAAAGTTCTTCCAAGTTTATTTCTCTATACCTATTGCTGTCTATTGGTTTTAAAGGTGGACATGAATTAGCTCATTCCGAATTAGGCTGGCCTGTTTTTTGGACCGTCCTTTTTGCTTTAGGAACTGCTATTCTTATTCCAATCTATTCTTTTTTCATTCTGAAGCGAAGATTAGATTCTCAAAATTCAGGAGCAATTGCTGCGTCCTACGGCTCCATTAGTGCTGTAACCTTCATTACTGCTGTTAGCTTTCTAGAATTACAACAAATAAGCTTTGGAGGACATATGGTAGCGATAATGGCCATGCTTGAAGCACCTGCCATTATGGTGGGAGTTTTATTACTTAATATCTACAAAGAAGAAAAGTCTGAAAAGTTAATTGATCGTTCAGTAATTTCACATGCTTTTACGAATGGAAGTGTTTTATTGATAGTGGCGAGTTTATTAATAGGTTGGATAGCCAGCGACAGCCAAGCAAAAGGAATAGAACCTTTTACAACCGATATATTTAAAGGATTCTTAGCTATATTTTTATTAGATATGGGGATTTCAAGTGGTAAAAAACTTGGAAACTTATTTCAAAATGGAAAATTCGTTCTGGGTTTTGCGATTTTAATGCCATTATTCAATGGTGTAGCTGTAAGTATTTTGAGTGGTTTAGTCACTTCCAATGTTGGAGATCGCTTTTTGCTTAGTATTTTATCTGCAAGTGCTTCTTATATAGCAGTTCCTGCAGCTATGAAAATTGCGGCTCCTAAAGCCAATCCGAGTTTATATTTACCAATGGCTTTGGCTATAACATTTCCTTTCAATATTACTCTCGGATTTCCGATTTACTTGGAAATAATAGAAATGAATATCATTTAAACGATAAAAAGACTAAATATCTTCATCATCGCTTTCCTCTTCTTCCTCTTCTTCTGGAGGAGGGAGAGGAAAATGCGTGAAACTTTCCATTAAACTATCTTCCTCAAAGAAGGTGCTAATTTCAAAACTTTTCGGGTTTATATTTTCTATTCTAAAATATGCAGTATCCGTTCTTTGCCAAACAAAAACAACTGTATCTATTGCAGTTTCAGGTGTAATAGTAGCAGGTACAAACCAAAAACCCTTTAGCGTATCAGTATCATTTCCACAAGTATCTGCTGGATTAATATAGAATAGAGAATCTCTATCGTTGGTTGCAGAGGTGAATCTAAAGATTAATTGCGTGGGAATTTCACAAGAATCAAAACTTACAGCTTCATTAAAAAGCATTCTTTCCTCTAACAACCATCTTTTAGCCTCTTGATTGGACAATAATCTTTGTACCTCTACCCTTCTAAATGAGTCAAATGTAGGCTCTTCTGGTAAGCAAGAAAAAAGCAAAAGAATAATAATAAGTGGAAACAATAATCTCTTCATTTGGCAAATATAATATTTAAAAACTCCTTGAATTAAAAATTGTGCCAAGATTTAATAAAAAACTAACTGAGATTTATTTTATAAGCATAGGTACTCTTCTCAACCTTCATAAGAGCAGTCAAAGCAAAAAATCATAGTTTAAGTTTAGTGCAAGTTAGAAATAAGTACTCAAAACTAAAGATTGAGAAAAAAGGCCTAAACTCAATATAGAAATATCAATAAACTGAATTTTTATCTATAAAAAATCATGAAGAAATACTAAAATCACTTATATTAATTGTCGAATTAAACCTTTTGTTTGTAAGATTAAGAACCAATACGTTTGTAAAAAATATAGATATACTCAAAATAAAGCTTTTAAACGATTACTATGCCTCTTATTAACATTGTTTACTTCGATAAAATGCATGTATTATTCGATAAAAATATATTTTTTGAAGACCAACTTAATTAGTATGTTTGTATAATGTTTCAATCAGGTGCATATATAAAATTTTTACTTTTAGCAGCTCTATTATTAAGTGACCTTAAATTATTTGCTCAATTCACATGTGCCGATGCCTCATTTGGTGCGGGTAATGGTCAACAAATACGAGTTGAAGGAGCAGCTGGACTAGGTACATTTTGTGCACCAGTTACAGTCGATTGGTATATATCATTTGACGCAAACATACCAGTTGGAGCAGATGTAGATGTAATAGTCGATTGGGGTGATGGAACTGACGACACTTACAATACAAATAATTTTGGTACAACTTGGGAATTAAGTGATGGTAATGGTGCTACATTTACTGTAGGATCACAAACTTATAATGGTAATACAGTTGCACGAAAAATATATCCTACAGATGAAAACGTCTGTTTTTATGACATAACAGCTCGTTTAGTAATTGATGGTAATATCTGTGCTGCATCAACTATAATCAATAAGGTGAATTATTGGGACACAGATGAAGACGATCCTGGAAATGTTAATATTGATCCTATACTTATACAAGTTTGTGCTGGTGATCAAGTAACAGTAAATTTTGATGACAATACAACTTTTAATTGTGTTAACCCAGCAGATACTGACAATCCAAATGAAGATTTAAGAAATGTAAGGTGGACATACAATACAACAGACGGAGCTGCGCCATTTGGTAGAATTGATGATGTCGAACTTAGCAATGGCGTAACCTTGGATGGTTCAAATGGAGCAGACCAAGATTATATTCCACCTCAAGCTGATGTTCCAGGAAGCGATGTCAATACAATTGAAGAATATCCAGCTGTGGTAGGACCTGGTGATGCAGTATCTACTACACTTGATCTAACAGTCCCAGCAACAGCAACAGTAGGACAAGTATTTGAAATTAAACTGGAAAACTGGGGGCCTTGTAATCCACTTGGCGGTCCTATACCTGTAATAGAAAGGTATGCTATAATTGAAATTGTTGAACCTCCTCAAGGATTAGATTTTACAATATCCACAGATGGTCCTGGACTTAATCAAAAGACCACCTTTTGCCCAGGTGAAGATATTAGACTAAGAGGCTCTACTACCAATGAAACAGCTGATTTTGAATATAGTTGGCAAATTTTTGATGGACCAAATGATACAGACCCGCTCATATTTGATAGAAATAATGATAAATTCACTTGGTTGAGTGATGAAATTGGAGATTTACAGAATGCTTTTTCATCTTCTGGGGATAAATTAATAAGAATGTTCGTCCAAAATTCAGATACGGATTTAACAGGAAATTGTACAGTTTTTGAAGACAAAACAATTGAGATCATAGAAACACCAACCCCAACTATTGGGACAGATGATTTAAGTGGAGGTGGCACAGATATTTCCATCTCATCTATTAATTTATGTGAAAGTGAACTTCTTGTTGATTTTACATTTACGGATGAAACCCCGGATCGAAATGCATCAACAGAGTCTAGATGGACTATATTTGATAATGATGACTTAGTTATTTTTGGTGGTGGCGTCTATAGTGGACCAACAGCTATTCCAGATAATCCTGCATCATTATCTCCTTACACATTTAATTCAACTGGACATTTTAAAGTTGTTTTGGAGATTCGAGACGGTACAACAAGTTGTGAATCTTCTGATACAGTTAATGTTTTTATTTACGACACCCCTGCAGCAGATTTCGAAACTGATGATGTATGTGCTGGTGATGATGACCCTAGCAATAGAACTCAATTCTTTAATATTGCCAATTCAACAAATGGTATTAGTCCACAAGTCAACGGTGATGAAATTGTTCGCTGGATGTGGGATTTTAGTTATGATGCAGTGGCAGGTTTTAATATTGAAAGAGATATTAATAACAATAATGATTTCAACAGATTTTTGGATGGCACTGATGGAGCTGAACCTCTTGAGTCTCAACCAGGAGCTTATGATGTAGCCCTAGTAGTTGAAACGACTAATGGATGTACTGATACTATCCAGTATGAGGTAGTAGTAAAACACAATCCACTTTCTGACCTAGAAGCTTCATACACCAACGATTATGAAGGCAATTCCGCAGGCGATCCTTACACGGGTGATCCAATTTGCCCCGGTACCCTATTAACTTTTACAAATATCACGGATGAGTCTTTAAATGATGCTTCAGTTGACCCTGTTGATTATGAGTTACAAATTGATAGTTTAGGCACAACAGTTTTCCGTGAAATAGGTGCTCCTGGAGAAATCAATGAATCTGTCTCACCGAATATATTCTTTAATAATACTGGATCAAATGAAACTTACACCATAGAATTAGTAGCAAATGGTGATAATGGATGTGTTACGATTAGCACACCGATAACGGTTACCGTCTTGCCTGGAAGCGCATCAGGATTTGATGTTTATGATCAACCACCTACAGCTGGAATCTTTGATCCTGCAAATACTTATAATCCTTTAATTGAATACTGTTCTCCTACGGAGTTTTACTTTCAAATTGATAATCCAACCAATAACCTTTTGGATCCGGGAGATTCTTTGGTTTGGGAAGTTTTTGATGGGTCTACCCTTTTAGGTGGAGACACAACTGAATTCGGAAATCCTGATTATGATAAGTTCTCTTTTGAGTTTTTCAATGATTTCCCAAGTATTGCTGCCATTAATTATACTGTAGTACTTCAGCCTTATGTTGATGGAGTTTGTGTCAATAATTCTCAGCGCACTGTGAGAGTTCTTCCAAAACCGTCTTCAGAATTTTTACCTATTGACACAGTAGTCACCTGTGATTCAATTACTTATTATTTTGAAGCCATTCAACCCGGCTTACTGGTGTACGATTGGCAAGTCCAAACCACAGCAGACACACTCTCTACACAAAATGATGGTGTTGATTTCTGGGTGAGTTACGCTCGTCCAAATACTGGCGACCCAAATGTAAATGTGGAAGTAAGATTGCAAACTGAAAATCCTTTTAATTGCCAAAGCGATTTATCAGATCCTTTTAATGATACAATTTTACCAAAAGATGATATTGATGTAATTCTTAATACAGTGGGAAATGAATTATGTACTCCCGCTGTTTATGGTTTCGTAAACAATACAACAGATCCTGTTCCTGCAGGCACTGAGTGGGAATTAATTATTAAGAATATAGACATAAACGATTCCACCATAATAAAAGGAAGTACTTTATCTGGAAATGAAGATTTCAGGGAATCTGACCCCGGAAATATTTTTGAATATAATTTTACAAATTCTGCAAATTATGAGATTAGACTAAATGCTTTATTACCAAGCACATGTGATGTAGCTTCCGACCCTCCTATATCACTTACAATAGATGAGAGTCCAACCGTTGATTTTGATACAAACATTGCAGAAGGTTGTGCCCCATTTTCCTTTAGCATTATCAACGAAACGAGCAGCGTTCCATCTGGTAATGATTTTAATTTGACTTACGAAGTAAGAAGACCAAATGGGACCCTTGTTGCTGGTTATACTGGAACCTTTGTTAAAGGTCCAAGTAATCCTAGTGGTCTGAATGGTTTAACCCTATCCAATCTTTCAGTACCTTCAGGATCACCATATATAGATTATGATGTCATATTAATTGCAGAAACATTTGCCGGATGTACGGCTGAAACCACTAAAACTGTCAGAGTTTTTCAGGAACCTAATATTGATTTTAATATTTTACCTTCCAACACATTGTGTGAGGATTATAATTTTGAATTTGAAGTAGTCACCAATAATATTACAAATGCTGATTACGAGATGACATGGAGCTGGGGTGATGGACAAATTTTAGTGACAGAAGAAGATAGTATTGTTAGCCATACCTTTAGTAATCGGGCAAGTTTCTTTGGTTCTGACACCTATATGGTTAACTTATCAATTGAAACCGAGTATGGTTGTATAGCGAGTGTTAGTAAACCTGTTAATCTAAATCCAAGAGTTCAAGCTGGCTTTTTCAAAGATAAAGAACAGGGTTGTTCTCCCCTACCAGTCAATTTCACTAGTACTTCCATTCAAGCTGGCATTAGTGGAAACCATTATTATGAGAAAAGAGTCGCAGGTACAAACACCTGGATACCTTTTAATAATAGCGCCTCCAGTAATGGTGCAGTTTCTGAAAGCTTTACAAATACTAGCGATAGTATTCAAATTTTTGAAATTCGTTATAATGTATTCTCTGATATTTCCAATGGAACTATTTGCTATGATACCGCAGCCATTGATTCTTTGACCGTATTTCCTGAATTTAATAGTCCAGACATTATGGGCCCCGATGAAATTTGTGCTTTTGCACAACAAATTTCATTCACTGTTGATGCATCCGATGGAGCTAATTATCAATGGTCATTGCCTCCTGGCTCATTTATTAGTAACTCTACCCCAACTGGCGATTCAATAAATGTTAATTTCAGTAGTTTCTCCGGCAATGTGCAAGTTATTGAAATAGACAGTAATGGCTGTTTTGGAAACCCTACGCTACATCCTGTAAGTATATTGACAGGTCCAAGCGGTAGTTTGAGCCTAAATGGTTCTAATGTTATCTGCCCAGGTGATTCTACTAGCTTAATTTTCAACTTAACAGGTCCGGGAAGCCAAAATTTTGATGTTGTCTATAATAACGGAATGACAAATGATACCTTATTTAACATTCCAAATGGACATATTGAATATGTAAGTCCCACCATTTCAACTAATTTCTTTTTGTTAAGTGTTGAAGATCGGGAATACCCAAATTGTAATCCTTCAAGTATAACAGGTTCAGCCTTTGTCTCAGTAAATGTAAAGCCAACTGCAACCTTATCTGGATCCACGACCATTTGTCAAGGTAATAATGCAAATTTATTCTTTAATTTAACAGGAATTGGCCCATGGGAAGTAGTTTATACTGATGGAAACTCAAACTTCACTGTTAACAGTAATAACCCGGTTACCATTGCTTCAGTGAGCCCTAACGACTCTACTACTTATAGTTTGCTAAGCGTGACAGACGGAAATACCCCTGTCTGTTCAGGAGATGTTTCGGGTAGTGCCACCATTAAAGTAAATCCAAAACCTAGTGCTACCATTTCAGGAAGCCAGAATAATGTATGTGTAAATACGCCTACTGAATTAGAATTTAATTTAAGAGGAACCCCACCTTGGAATGTTCGATATACGGATGGAGATAATATATTTACCTTAGCTAATGTCACTCCTGAAGCAGGATTCGATAGCAATACGGATTCCCATACTGAAATTGTGACCATTAGTGCTGCACCAGGCACCAAAAATTACACTTTAGTTGATGTTATAGATTCCAATACGCCTAATTGCTCTGGGGATGTAAGTGGATCAGCTACTATAACCGCCTTTGACAGACCGCAAGTTGAAATTGAAGGTAATAATACCATCTGTTTAGGAGATAGCAGCCCGGTAACATTCAATTTTACAGGTGATGGCCCTTTTGATGTAAAATTGACTGCTAATCAGGATACTTTAGAATATAATAATCTTCAAAACGGACAGTCCGTCACCTTATCTCCTGTATTGTCAACAGTTTATAGAGTTATTCAATTAACAGACAATAGAGGTTGTTTCGGAATAAGTTTGGGTGGACCTATTAGTATAAATGTAAATAACTTACCTACCTCAGAAATTTCCGGGAATGATGTTACATGTAATGGAGAAGAAACTGAATTAATTTTTGATCAGACTGGGGTTGGTCCTTGGACCATAACCTATACAGATGGAACTCAAAACTTTACTTTCACAACTTCATTTAATAGACATTTTGAGCCTGTTTTCCCAACCGTTTCAACCACCTACTCTTTAGTTTCTGTAGCAGATAGTAATTCACCGGAAAGTTGTTCAGGTACATTGAGTGGAAGTGCCTTTAAAGAAGTTTATCCTGAATTAGAAGCGAGTTTTGAAGTACTGCCTGAAGAAATGGTATTACCACAAAGCACTGTAACCATTACGAATAATACCACCAATAAAAATGAATGGGATTATGAATGGGATTTTGGTGATGGCACCATTTCCAATGAAGTAGATCCTGCTCCACATGATTATGGCACTTTTGGCGAATTTGTAATACGAATGACTGCTACAAATGGACAATGTGTGGATACTTACCAATCAACCGTAAGTATTGGAGCTATACCTCCTATTGTAGATTTTGATGCTACACCAAGAGAAGGATGTCTACCATTGGTGGTTGAATTTGAAAATTTAACCAGATTTGCCGATCCATCGACCTATCAATGGGAGTTTGGGGATGGTCAGAGAGCATCAGCCGTTGAAAATCCTACTCATGTTTATCGTAACCCTGGAGAATATACAGTTCGATTAACAGCCAGCAATATTACAGGCCAAAGAACAGAAATGCTGAAAGAAGAATTTGTAACAGTATTTGCTACTCCTCAGGCTTCCTTTACTATTCCTGATGAATATAGGCAAGTTTTCACGGGAGAAGAAGTTCGATTTGTTAACCTCAGTGAGGGAGCAGATGAATATATTTGGAAATTTGGAGATGGAAATGAATCTTTTGAATTTGAACCCATTCATGCATATCCTGATAGTGGGATTTATGATATTACTTTGATTGCAATCAATACAGAAACGGGGTGTACTGATTCCATAAGTTTAAGTTCTCAGGTACAAGTGATATTAGGTGGGAAATCAGATGTTCCAAATGCATTTACGCCAAGTAGAGCAGGTCCTGGAACTGCAAGCTCAAATCCTTTACAGAATGATTTTTTCTTACCAAGAGTTGAAGGTGTTTCCCAATTTAATATGAAAATTTATAACAGATGGGGTGAATTGCTATTTGAATCGGATGATAAAAGCATTGGATGGGATGGATATTATAATGGGGTACTTATGCCACAAGGAGTTTATGTATATCGACTTGAACTGGTGTATGAGAATGGACGTAGAGAAACAAAAATTGGTGATATTACACTCATCAGATAAATTCTAGATTAACCATTAAATTTATTTTTTGAAGGTTTGAACAAGGGTATGAATGGAAACAATTAAAATAAATAGCTTAGGTAAACTTCTTATGATGTGCTTGTTAAGCTGTTTTTCATTCTTTGGACATGAAAGCAAAGCACAGGATTTTCAATTTTCTCAGTACCATGAATCACCCTTATACCTAAACCCTGCTTTCACTGGATTAGGGAAAATGCATAGAGTTACTCTTAATTCAAGAATTCAATGGCCGAATTTACCTAAGGCTTATGTAACAAATGCACTTGCGTATGATTACAACCTAGATTACTTAAGTAGTGGTTTTGGTTTAATGTTAACAAGAGATGTGGCTGGCTCCGGTAATTTAGGCAATACAAATGCCAGCTTTTTATACTCTTATAGAGTGGCTCTGGGAGACAAATTAGTATTGAGCACTGGAATGCAATTTGCTTATAATTTCACGGGATTAAATCAAAATGGACTTACTTTAGGAGATCAACTATTGGATAACAGAGGAGTTTCATTTGACTCAGAATTAGCAAATATTCAAAACATTCAATTCTTTGATTTCTCTGGCGGGATGTTGCTTTACAGCAAATTGTTATGGGCCGGCTTTGCCCTTCATCATATCACAGAACCAGAAATGTCATTAATTGGAGATTCTAATCCATTAAATAGGAAGATAAGTATTCATGGAGGAATTAAAATTCCACTTTATAGAGGCCCTAAAAAAATGGATAATATTTCAAGTATTGCACCATCCTTTGTATACAAACGTCAAGGCATAAATGATCAATTGGATGTGGGATTTAATTGGCATTATGATCCGATCTCAGCAGGTTTATGGTACAGAGGTGTTCCTTTAAAGAAAACTGAGCCTAATGAAGGCTTGTATGACAGAGATGCTCTTGTATTCAAGTTTGGTTTGATGTATCCGGATTTTCAGGTGGGTTACAGCTATGATTTTACCATCTCCGAATTTGGAGGGGCAGCAGGTGGAGCTCATGAAATATCTATTATATTTGACTTTGAGGCAAAACTTAGAAAGAAGCGGAAAAAAGAATTTATTCCTTGCCCTACGTTCTAAATAAATTTAATAAAATTTGAGTTTACAGCTCTTGGAAACACTTAGAGAAAACTTAATCTATTCTGATAATCGATTTATTCTCAACAGATTATCTCTATTCTAATATTTATATTAAAGGTAATCCGGTTTAAGAGTTGTTTCTTTGTTTCAGCGCCTTTCTCATCATATATCTTTCCACTAAAACATCAATAGGTTTTAACAATACGGCTATACCTAACTTGAAAATAAATCCGATTTGTTCATTTCCTACTCTTTCTTCCACAAAGGGTTCAAGTACTCCCTCTGATAAAACAAACAAAAGAATGGCAATTAAAAGCACAATAGAAGATGCTTTTCTACCTACTTTGGCTTTTACTAACTGATCAATTGTATCTTGCAATAACTGGTTATTAACCTTCAGATCATCGTTGATCTTATTGATTTCATCAGATTGCTTTTTAAGTTTTTCATTTGCTTCATTAAGCTTTGCATGCAAACGGTCACTTACAGAAGTTAACAGTTTAGCTTCTCCTATCAAACGATCATACTTATCACATAATAATTTATAATTCTCCTTTACCTTTTCAGTGGGGATATTATCATTCTCTGCTAAAGCCCTAACTTCGTTTAAAAAGTCGATTTCAGCCTGAAATACATCAGATTGGGTAAAGTTTTTAGCCATATATTTTTATTCTTTAATCTCTACCATTTTAAAAGGCACTTTGATGATTTGTTTAAAATCTTCACCAGATTCTTCCATATCCTCATCCTCTTCTTCATAGTACCAATCAATGGTAATAGATTTGCCGTCAGCATTGATTTTTTCAAGCTTTCGGAATATTTCTACCAGACATTTAGAAGAGCTTGTGTTGAAGTATTCTAATTTGATTTCAAAAGTAGTAGAATCCAGTGGATTTTGAACATATTTATCCAACCAATCGAGCAATGGCTTATAAAACTCGATAGAATTCTCTGGGATAGACCGTCCGGATATCAGAAATGTTTGGGCATCCGGATTAAAATCTAGCTTTGGTGTTTTAGGTGTAGCCTCTAAGTAATAAGCATCCATATTATTTACTTTTAATGTTTAATATTCACTAGCAAACTGAAATAAGCGTAATCTTTATTGACGGTTTTGAATCCGAATTCCAAAGGTTGACCTGATTTTCTTACCATATCCATTATACCCAGTCCGGCTCTTCCAGTATCAGTAAATACACCTTCGTCTAATTTACTCCTATATCTAGATCTAAGTTCATCATTGGTAAATTGGTTTATTTCCTCAATACGTTTTTTAAGGTGCGCTATGTTTTCTTGTTTTATGTAATTACCAGAAATAACCTCATAAGAAGTTGAATCTTTTACTACCATTACCATTATTTCTTGGAGATTTTTTGCGCTATCCTTTATTTCCTCTTGATTATGATAAATGTTTTGTAAAACCTCAACCAAAATATTAAAAACCTTCTTTTTTATTCGCGAATTATATTCAACCATAGCTAATTTGTTTTCAGCTAATGCTAATAAATTATTGGTCAGACTATCAGTTATAGTTCCCTGATAAGCGAGCAATAACTCTTCGCTTTCTTTAAGGTTTTTAAATTTATATAAGGTATCTAACATTTTCTCCAAATGGGAAATAATGAATTAAAATTCTTTAAGGGTCAAATTACAACTATTTTTTGAAAAAATATAATAATAAAATGATATGGTTAAATTATCAATGTACGTTTCCTGTCAATTTTCTAATTAATGGCGTAAATATTAATGCCAATATACCTGCGCCCACAATAAATATCGTGATGAATTGAAAAATATCTGGTAGCAGCGATGGATTTGCTTCAATTGCTTTCTCATCAAATTCTCCAGCTACTAGACCCGCAATTAAGTTTCCAAAAGCTACAGACATAAACCACGCCCCCATCATTTGGCCTACTAACCTTTTTGGTGCAAGTTTGGTTACAGCGCTTAAACCCACTGGGCTCAAGAACAGCTCACCTGTGGTATGTAACAAATATGTGATTAACAACCAAGTAGGCAAAACAGTGTCGGATGAAACAACAAGAAAGGCCGCGCCTATCATGACCGCAAACCCTATGCCTAAGAAAATAAGTCCAAACGCAAATTTCAATGGTATGCTTGGGTTAAGATTTCTTTTGGCTAATTGAATCCACAGCCAACCAAAAACGGGTGAAAGTATAATTATGAACATTGGGTTAGCACTTTGAAGTGCACTTGCTGGCATTAACCAATCACCAATCATTCGATCTGTATAGCGAGAAGCAAATAAATTTAGTGAGGAGCCTGCTTGTTCAAATCCAGACCAAAAAATAGCCGAGAAAACTAATAATATTGCAATAGCACCTATCTTTTTCTTTTCATCTTTATTTAATCCCGCAAACAAGAAAATGGCTACAAAAAATAATACTAAAGTTGCGGCAACAACATAAGAAGCTATATTAGCCACACTTACTACATCAACATTGATATAACCCAGTGTAGTTAATAAAACAAGGATAACAAGCCCTATTAAGAATGCAAATATACCTAACTTCACTTTTTTCCTAAACGCAATTTGCTTTTCATTTGCGGGATCAAAACCTTCTGGTTTAAGCCCTATATCACCCAAATACTTCGAAGAAGCTCTATATTGAATAACTCCTAATAACATTCCAAAACCAGCGGCCGCAAAGCCGTAGTGCCAGTTTACACTTTCACCTAAATAACCAGTAATCAATGGAGCAATAAAAGCACCTAAATTTATGCCCATATAAAAAACAGAAAAACCGGCATCTCTTCTGGCCGGTTCGTCATCTTTATAAAGTCCTCCAACTATACTACTGATATTGGGTTTTAATAATCCAGTTCCAATAACGATAAGGATTAAACCAATAAAAAAGAATTCAGTTGTTGGAATTGCCATAGCAAAGTGACCACAAGCTATAATAATTCCTCCATACCAAACAGCTTTCTGTAATCCGAAAAATCTATCGGCCAACCAACCACCAGGAAGTGCTAAAAGGTAAACGAACATAGTGTAGAGACCGTAAATTGCCGTTGCTGACTTATCATCTAATCCCAATCCACCAGTTTCAATAGAGGCAACCATAAAGAGAACCAATAAGGCTCGCATACCATAATAACTGAAGCGCTCCCAAAATTCTGTGAAAAACAAGGTTGCCAATCCTCTAGGGTGGCCAAAAAAAGTTTTTTCGGAATTCATATTATCTATAAGTTAATAAGATTTTAAAATTTTAAAATGCTAAATCTAATACGGGTATTTCAATAAAACAAATAAGAAGTGAAAATCGGCTTTATTTTCGATAGAAAGTGTATTTCGTACACTATGTTGACATTTGTAAATGATTCAAAAATTACTTTTTAAGCAAAGTAAATTATTTAACTTTGCCAACCAAACCATGTTATACCTAGCAAAAATATAAAAATATGAAGGAATTTGGATTGAAATCCGCTAAATCCGGTTTAGAAAGCCTGGGTTTAAAAAATGTTGCTGAAGCTTATTGGAACCTAAGCCCGGCAGAATTAACAGAACATGCATTAGCTAACAAAGAAGGTGTACTTACAGATACAGGCGCTTTGATGTGCGATACTGGAAAATTCACCGGCCGTTCTCCTAAGGACAAATTCATCGTTAAGGATGATAGAACAAAAGATACTGTTTGGTGGGGAGATATAAATATTCCATTTGATCAGGATAAATTCGATTCCCTTCATGAAAAAATGCTCAAATTTCTTGAGAACAAAAAAGTTTATGTAAGAGATGCTTATGCTGGTGCTGATAAAACTTATCGATTAAATTTAAGAGTTGTAAATACCCAAGCGTGGCATAATTTATTTTGCTACAATATGTTTCTAAGACCCGAAAAATATAAATTAGAAACTTTTGAACCGACTTTCACAATTATTAATATTCCGGAATTTGAAGCTGATCCTGAAGTAGATGGAACACGCCAGAAAAATTTTGCCATTATTAATTTCACTAAAAATATTATTTTAATTGGTGGAACCGGCTATGCTGGAGAAATGAAGAAAGGTATATTCTCTGTATTGAATTATACTTTACCAACAGACCATAAAGTACTTTCTATGCATTGCTCAGCTAATATGAGTGAGAAAGCAGATGGAGATACTGCCATTTTCTTCGGTTTGTCTGGAACAGGTAAAACTACTTTATCTGCTGATGAAAATAGAGGATTGATTGGTGATGATGAACACGGTTGGACAGAAAATGGTGTATTCAACTTTGAAGGAGGCTGCTATGCTAAAACCATTGATTTAACGGAAGAAAAAGAACCGCAAATTTTTAAGGCCATTAAATTTGGAGCTATAGTAGAAAATACTCGCTTCATTCCAGGCACTAGAACAGTTGATTACGAAAACACTGAGGTAACGCAAAATACAAGAACTGCCTACCCTATTCACCATATTGACAACGCAGTTTCTCCTTCTATTGGGGGTATTCCAAAAAATATTTTCTTTTTGACTTGTGATGCTTATGGAGTTTTACCTCCAATCTCAAAGCTTTCAAAAGGACAAGCGATGTATCACTTCATTTCCGGCTACACTGCTAAGGTAGCTGGAACTGAAGCAGGTGTAACCGAACCTCAAACTGTATTCAGTGCTTGTTTTGGAGCTCCTTTCCTTCCGCTACATCCAACTCAATATGCTGAAATGTTAGGAAAGAAAATGGATGAGCAGAAAGTAACCGTTTGGCTAGTTAACACTGGTTGGTCTGGAGGACCTTATGGTGTTGGATCTAGAATGAAACTAAAATATACCAGAGCCATGATCACTGCAGCTCTTAATGGAGGATTGGATGAAGTAGGTTATAGAAATCACTCTATTTTTGGATGTGCTATTCCTGCTACTTGTCCTGATGTTCCTTCTGAGGTATTAAGCCCAAGAGAGACATGGAAAAATGACAAAGGTTATTATGAAATGGCAAATAAACTAGCCAATGAATTCAATGAAAACTTCAAAAAATTTGAAGATTTTGCAAATGATGAAATTATGGCTGGAGCTCCTAAACAGAATTTATCTAAATTTTAATTTTTTTCAGTTAAGTTAAATTATGCTGCCGTGGGAGTTATTGCTCACGGCAGTTTTGTTTTAAATGAAAATGAAAATAGACCAGAAATTACTTTTCCCTGTAATGGGTAAATGGCTAAATCAGCAAAACAGTCTTGAGCTAGATTTCTCCAATCGAAATCCAGATTTGCTAAAACTTGATTTGCAATCTACCCCAATATTTAATGATTATGTTTTTGGTTTTTTAAAACAACAAGAAAAGAAATATGGCCATGGTGGTTATATGGAAAACCGTATGATTTACCAACGCAGTACTCATTTTCAACAAGGTGAATCACGCTGTATGCATTTAGGTGTTGATGTTTGGTGTGAGGCATTTCATCCGCTTTACGCACCTCTAGATTCTAAAGTACATAGTTTTGCACATAATAATAATTTTGGAGATTATGGCCCAACTATTATACTTGAACATAAGCTAAATGGTGAAATCATTTATACCCTTTATGGACATCTTAGCTTAAAAAGTTTGCGTAATTTAAAAGAAGGAGACGTCATAAAAAAAGGTGAAAAATTTAGTGAACTGGGTCCATTTCCTGAGAATGGTGACTGGCCACCACATTTACATTTTCAGCTCATTACAGATATACAGGGAAAATACGGTGATTTCCCGGGTGTATGTGCTCCTTCTGAATTAGATCATTTTAAACTACTGTGTCCGGATCCTAATGTTTTTATTATCGGAGATAATTAGAGTTTTTTAAGAATTTCTAATTTCATTCCCGCTTAAGAGGTTTTTTAGGATAGCGGTCAGACAGATAAAACCGTCAATCCGCTCAAACATTATAGTCAAAAGACTATGATTACTTCATATTTAGAACCACTTTTCCTTTTGTATGTCCTTTTTTGACATATTCTAATGCATCTATTGCTTCTAAAAAAGGATACTCCTTGTCTACAATAGCTGAAATATAGTTACTTTCAATAAGTTCTTTGATATCATTAAGTTGAGCACCATCGGCATGCATCATTACAAATTTATAATATGCATTTTTTTCTTTAACCAATTGATCTAATTTAAATCTCTTAAGCTTAAGTAGAAACCGAATGAATCCATTTAAACCTAGCTCTTTAGCTGTTTCATTATCAGGATCACCTGCTATACTTACAACACTTCCTCCATCTTTTAGGATTTTAAAAGCATCTTTGGTATAATTCCCACCTAAAGTATCATAAACGATATCAACTTCTTCTATGATTTTAAGGTAATCCTCTTTTTTATAATCGATTACCCTGTCAGCACCTAAGTCTTTTACCCAATCAACATTTTTAGTGCTTGTGGTAGTGTATACATATGCCCCCATAGTCTTGGCATATTGAATAGCAAATGAACCCACACCGCCTGATCCCGCATGGATCAATATTTTATCTCCTGATTTAAGCTTTGCCTTTTGAAAAGATTGCACGGTCGTTAAACCAACCAAAGGAATACTTGCTGCCTCAGCATGTGAGAAATTTGATGGTTTTTGACAAACAACTTTCTGATCTACTGCTATCATTTCAGCAAAGGTGCCAGGTGAATCGGTAGGCACTCGTGCGAAAACTTCATCACCTAGATTAAAATTGGTAACGTTGTCCCCTTTCTCGATCACTTTACCGGCAAGATCAAAACCAACTGGAGCAGGGAAAGTAAGCTTTTTAATATTTTTCATTGCTCCCTGAATGATTTTATAATCTACAGGATTAATACTTGCTGAATATATTTCTATTAAAAGCTGGTCATTTCCTAAGCTTGGTTTTTTAACTTCTCTAAACTCAACGTTTTTTGCTATTTCTCCATAGCCGGTTATTTGTAATGCCTTCATCTGATCTCTCTATATTTAATCAACTAAACAAAGGAAACGGAACTGAGTGAAAAGGTTGAGTTAAGGCCTACAAATTGATGCAATATTAATAAGGTCAAAACTGGAATTTCATTCAACTTGCTCCAAAATCCAGCTACTCATTAGTTCCAGAGCCTGTGGTGCAATAGTTTGTTCAATTTGTGCATATTCACTTGGAGCACCTGTTTCAGCTTCTTGGAAAAGATGGTTAAGTCCTTCCAATTCCTTAATGGTATATTGTGTATTTCCGCCATCTTTCAATGCTTGCTCAATAGCAATTAAATTGACCTCAGCTGGTACTTGTAAGTCTTTCTCTCCTACCATGGCCAAAACCGGGCAATCCACTTTTTGTAGGACTTCGGAAGGATCATGCTTTAGAAAATATGACATCCAAGGGCTGGTTAGTTGTCCTAATATCTGGTCTATAAAAACTTCTTCTTTTAATCCACTACCCGTAGCCAATTCTGGATTTTTAGCAACTGATTCCTCCAAGTATTTTTTTAAATCTTCCTTGATAGTGCCTTCATTTACATTATTCACTACAATATCATAAGCTCCTTTATTGAATTCTTTCGCTTTCTTTAATTGGGTATCGCTCATTCCTAAGGCCTTGCCAATTAATTCACTTTGACGTAATAACAACTCATTTCCTCTAATCCCAGTACCTGCCATTAAAACTATAAATGCTACATCATTCGATTCTACTGCCACCATTGGTGCAATTATTCCTCCTTCACTATGTCCTATCAACCCTATCTTTTCTGTATCAATTTCTGTACGAGATTTCAAATATTTTATAGCTGCCAACACATCCGTTTTGAAATCAGCAGAAGTAGCAGCGCTGAAATCACCTTCCGATTTCGCTGTACCTCTATCATCATATCTTAAAACGGCTATTCCTTGTTTGGTTAAATGATCTGAAAGCACTAAAAAAGGCTTATGGCCCAATAAAGCCTCATCCCTATCTTGAGGACCACTGCCACTAATCAAAACTACAGCAGGAAAACTACTGCCTTCAGAAGGCATTGTTAAAGTTCCAGCAAGCTTGATACCGGAAGTTTTATTTTCAAAAGATATATCTTCACTTAGGTAAGGATAGGGCTCAATGGGATCTTGAGGTTTCTTTTTGTTAGATTTTTTTACTTCCTTTTGAGAAAGTACCAAAGGAAAATCATAACCGCCTTGTTTAAAAGTACCATCAATTTCTTCAGCAGAATTCAATGTGCCTTCATACTGGATTGGTGGCATATTCATTCCAATATTCAGAATATTATCTTCAAAAGTAACCTGTTGAACTGCCAAACCAAAAGCACCTTGATCAGGACTGTCCATAGTAGCAATTAATGTGTCATTTTCTTGTGAAATATTAAACACAATAGTTAACTCCATTCCTTGAACTTTGAGTAAACCTTGCCATTTTCCTTCAATGTTTTGGGCAAAAAGAGTGGAACAGAAAAAGAGTAAAAATAGAATAGTGGATAGTTTTTTCATCATGGTATGAATTTATACATGAATATAAAAAACTAATTTGAAATATTTACAACTACTCTACTAAAGCACCTGCGATAGTAGCTGTCATCATACAAGCCAAAGTTGCAGCCAAAAGTGCCCGCATGCCAAGTTTGGAAAGATTTCCTTGTTGATTGGGTGCCATACCGCCTATTCCTCCTACTTGTATCGCTATAGAGCTAAAATTAGAGAATCCGCAAAGTGCATAAGTTGCTATAATAATAGACTTATCACTCAGAATATTTGCCGTTTTCATTTCTGCTAAGCCTAAGTAAGCCACAAATTCGTTGATGGCTGTTTTTTGCCCTAGTAAACTTCCAACTGCCAGCGTATCATTCCACTCCACTCCCATTGCAAAAGCAAAGAGTCTGAATGCTTGCCCTAAAATATATTCTAAACTAAAGCTATCGAAAGTACCATTGGTTGAGCTAGTGACAAAAGCATTAAGCCCGGTCCATTCTCCTATCATATTGCCCAAGAAATAATTAATAGCGGCTATTACAGCTATAAATGCCAAAAGCATCCCTCCTATATTTAAAGCTAATTTTAAGCCTTCTGCTGCACCATTAGAAAGCGCATCAATTAAATTCACTCCTAATTTGTCTTGACTGACGTGCAAAGTATCATCAATCCCATCAGGATTGGTTTCGGGTATCAAAATCTTTGAAATTACAATGGCGGCAGGCGCATTCATAATGGAAGCACTCAACAAATAGGATGCAAAACGTGCTTTTTCCACTGGATCATCACCCCCTAAAAATGCAACATAACCGGCTAAAACTCCACCAGCAATGGTAGCCATACCACCCGTCATAAGGCACATAAGTTCTGAGCGAGTCATATTGGGAACGAAAGGTCGAACTAATAAAGGGGCTTCTGTTTGCCCTAAAAATATATTACCGGCTGCAGATAAACTTTCCGCACCTGATAATCTCATGGTTCTAGACATCACCCATGCAATACCGTAGACCAGTTTTTGTAATATTCCTAAATAATATAAACCTGCTGTAACAGTTGAGAAGAAAATGACCGTGGGCAAAACTTGAAATGCAAATATAAAGCCATAGGAGTCTCCGGCTAAATCACCAAATAGGAATCGGGCACCATCCCCTGAAAAACTCAAAAAGACAACAAAAGCTTCAGAAACCTTTTTGAAAATCAATTCTACAAATTCTACTTGTGTGATTAGAAGTCCAAAAATGATTTGTAGTAGTAATCCTGTACCGACTAAACGCCAGTCAATTTTCTTTTTATTTACTGAAAATAGCCAGGCAAAGCTCACCAAAACCACCAATCCAATAAGACCTCTGAGATAATCCATAGAATATTTTAAATAGAGCCCATTAGGCTTTTACCTGAGTAAATTATAGTAATCAACTGATAATCAGAATCAAACAACAACACTTTATATTATAAAATTTTAGAATCCACATTTAGCAGCGACAAAATTAAAGGAATGTATCTAATTAAAAAATCTCAAAGCATATTCAATTTATCTATTATGAAATAGATCATTGTTATTTACTCATGAATCAAAAATAATTAGATTTGCATATGCATTTATTTTATCAATCTCAGCTGCCTGAAATCCAGAATTTAGATCAGGATGAATCTAAACACTGCATCAAAGTTTTAAGAAAACAAGTTGGAGATGAAATCAATCTTATTGATGGGAAAGGCACTTTTTACAAAGCAAAAATAACAAATGCCAATCCAAAAAAATGTGAATTTGAAATAATAGAAACCATTAAAGAACCTAAGCCATCATTCCACCGACATTTAGCCATTGCCCCCACCAAAAATATGGATAGAATGGAATGGTTAATAGAAAAGGTAACCGAATTAGGTATAGATGAAATTAGCTTTTTTCAAAGCTTTCATTCGGAGAGAAAAATTATCAAAATTGACCGCTTGGAAAAGAAAGTGATCAGCGCCATGAAACAATCACTAAAAGCCAAAAAACCTATTTTAAATGAATTAAAAGCATATAAATCTATCTTGGATAATGCTAAAGAAGTAAACAAATTTATAGCTTATGTCGATTTCGATAATGAAACTCACTTTAAAAATGAATTGGACAAAGTAACAGATACACTTGTTTTAATAGGTCCGGAAGGTGATTTCACGGAGGAAGAGGTCCAAATGGCTGTTAGCAAAGGCTTTAAAAAAGTTAGTTTGGGCAAAAGTAGATTAAGAACAGAAACGGCCGCATTGGCAGCTGTCCATTTAATGAATTTGGTAGTGGATTAGGAATCTTTTGAAATTATTGGTGCTTTGTCAAGTTACGTATGGTGATAAAATCTGTCAGGTTTCTTTGAATTAAATTAGTAAAAGTGAATATGTTTTTATCTGTCATTTCCCCGTTAAACCTGACAGGTTTGTTAAAAATTATATAAATACACAGTAAGGTTAGTCCTGCTTTATCTTTTTACATTTGATGAACATTATCAATGATTAAATCAACCCGGCTTTTCTTCCTACTTTTTCAAAAGTATCTATTATAAAATCAAGATGTTCCTCTTCATGGGAAGCCATGTAACTTGTTCTTAACATCTGCATTCCAGGAGGGGTGGTTGGAGAGACAAAAGCATTTACAAAAATACCCTCATCATATAGCATTTTCCAGATAGCGAATGTTTTTTCATCCTCACCTATTATGATGGGTACAATTGCAGTTTGACCTTCCAAAACATTAAAACCCAAATCTCTTAAACCATTTCTTACTTTATTGGCATTGGCACAAACTTTTAAGGGCAAATCCGGATTTTGCTTTAATATTTTCAGAGCTGCTAAAGCAGAGGCAACTGAGCCTGGAGATGGGGATGCACTATAAATTAATGCAGGAGATTTATGTTTTAAGTAATTAATTACACTTTCATCACCTGCCACAAATCCTCCTATAGATGCTAATGTTTTACTAAAAGTGCACATTACTAAATCTATATCATCTTGTACTCCAAAATAATGCCCAGTCCCTTTTCCTCCAGGACCAATCACTCCAAATGCATGTGCATCATCAATTATTACCTTTGCATCATATTCTTTTGCTAAAGAAGTCATTATATCTAGTTGTGCAATATCACCATCAGTACTGAAAACCCCATCTGTAACTATTATCTTACCAACTTCTTTAGAGATTTTAGAAAGTCTTCTTTCTAAATCATTCATATCTTTATGCTTGTACCTTTCGATTATTGCATTTTTGCTTGTCGCTAACATATTACCTGCAACTATACTAGCATGATTATCTCTATCAGAATAAATATAATCTCCTTTGCCAACTAATGGAATTATAACGCCTTGACCGGTTTGAAAGCCCGTACTAAAAAGCAAAGCACTTTCCTTACCCATAAATCCAGCAATTTCTTGCTCCATTTCATTGTGCAAGTCAATTGTTCCTGTAAGGAATCGAGAACCAGAACAACTAGTTCCATATTGCTCTATTGCTTTAATAGCTGCTTCTTTTACTTTAGGATGATTAGTTAAATCTAGATAATTATTTGAGCCAGCCATTATAACTGACTTGCCCTCCATGGTTACAAGAGGACCTTCACTTCCTGAAATAGGTCTAAAATATGGATAAACTCCCTGCTTTTTTAAAATATTCGGTCTATTGAAAGATCTGCATTTTTCGAAAATATCCATTAGTTAAAATTACTTAAACTATACAATTAATATTTATTAAAACTTCATACTAGTTATCTTAAGTATTAATGATTTAAATCTCAATACATGATAATTAATTAAATTGCTAGTGAACTTGTTGAATATATCAATCTATCATCAGAAAAGAATCCGAACAAGAATAAAATTATTAAGTTTCTTGTTTGAGGAAATTAAATTATCATCAACTAAGTATGTTGAATTTATTAAACCAAAGTATAAATAAATAAATCATATTACCAGTTAAATAAAATAATTTTTTTGCAAAATTATTATTAATGAAATTAGAATAATTAATATCTAAAAATTATGATAAAAAAAGCGATACTCACTATTACATTATGCGTTTTCCTTTTTCATGCGAATGTGGAAGCACAATTGTTTGGAAAAAAGAAAAAACAAGAAGAGAGTAAAAAAACAGAAAAACCAAAAGGTGATTTAAAAAATTATAAAGACATCATCAAAGGTGATGTAAAATCGGATGTTGGTCTATTTACCACTCATGAGTTGGATGGAAAATTATATTATGAAATACCTTTTGATAAATTAGAGAAAGATTTACTGCTTGTAAGCCGTATCGTTAAACTACCTGATAATTTTGGAGGTGGCTACATCAATGCAGGGTCAAAAGTAAATGAACAAGTAGTTCGATGGTACAAGAGGGATAAAAATATAGATTTGAAGGTTATAAGTTTTCAAAATGAAAGTGATGAGGAATCTCCCATTTATAAATCTGTAGAAGCTAATAACTTTTTCCCTATCCTTTACAGCAGTAAAATCGAAGCTATTAATCCTGATTCTACAGCTTATTTAGTCGATGTAAGTAGTTTATTTACTGATGAAGTCAGTGCAATCAATGCTATGCCAGATGGTCTAAGAAAAGCCTATAAAGTTAAGAGACTTGATAAAAGCCGATCCTATATAGCTTCTGCTAAATCATTTCCGGAAAACGTTGAAGTTCAACATCTAATGACTTATGATGCAGGTGATCCTCCTGGCAGAGATCAAGCCGGAACCATAAGCATGTTACTGAATCAATCCATGATTTTATTGCCTGAAGACAAAATGCAGCCCAGATTAGCTGATGACAGAGTGGGTTGGTTTTCAATACAGAAATATGATTACAACTCGGATAAATTAAAATCAGATGATTATGAATTGATCAGAAGATGGAGATTAGTGCCGAAAGATATTGAAGCTTATAAAAGAGGGGAATTAGTAGAGCCTGTTAAGCCAATTGTATATTATTTAGACCCAGCAACACCAGAAAAATGGAGACCTTATTTCAAGCAAGGAATTGAAGATTGGAATATGGCTTTTGAAGAAGCTGGATTTAAAAATGCCATAATTGCTAAAGATCCACCAACAAAAGAAGAAGATCCGGAATTCAGCCCTGAAGATGTTCGATATTCTGTTGTAAGATATGTGGCCACAACCACTAGAAATGCCGTGGGACCTTCCGTTTCTGATCCACGAACAGGTGAAATCATTGAAAGTGATATTATTTGGTATCATAATCATTTGAGATCATATAGAAATAGATATATGATTGAAGCTGGAGCTCAAAAAGAATCTGCTAGAACTTTAGAAACTCCAGAAGAAGAAATAGGCGAAATGATGCGCATGGTGATAGCTCATGAAGTAGGTCATGCTTTAGGATTGCCTCATAATATGAAAGCAAGTTCAGCCTATCCTACTGATTCTCTTAGATCTGCGACTTTTACTCAGGAATATGGTTTAACACCATCTATTATGGATTATGCAAGAGTAAATTATGTTGCACAACCAGAAGATGAAGGCGTTCGCTACATCAGAATGATGGGGCCTTATGATAAATATGCCATCAATTGGGGTTATAGATTTATTCCGGAAGCTAATAGCAAAGAAGAGGAAAAACCTATTTTAGACAAGTGGATCTTAGGTAAAGCAGGTAATCCTTGGTATGAATTTGGAAGCGGTTATGGTGTAGCAGATCCGAGAGCCAATAGAGAAAGTTTGGGAGATGACCACGTGAAAGCCAGTGAATATGGTTTAGCTAATTTGAAAAAAGTTGTTCCGAATTTAGTAGAATGGACTGCTGAGGATGGACAAGGTTATGATGAACTAGCCGAAGTTTATAGAGAATTAGGTTATATGTGGAGCGGATATATCCGTCACGTAACGGACAATGTAGGTGGAATATATGAAACACGAAAAACTTCTAACCAGGAGGGTGTAGTTTACGAACATGTGCCAGCCAAAATTCAAAGAGAGGCGGTGGCTTTCCTTAATGATCATGCTTTTACCAATCATGAATGGTTATTAAATAAAGGTATTCTTCAAAGAATTGAAGATGATGGTGCTATTGAACGCGTGAAATCTCTTCAAGTAAGAGCTTTGAGCAGCTTATTGGATGAAGATCGAATAATGAGAATGGTAGAAAATGAAAGCCTAAATGGTGCTGATGCTTATACAGTTTTAAATATGATGGAAGACATCAGAACTGGCATTTTCTCTGAGCTATACAAAGGACAGGCAGTTGATGCTTACAGAAGAAATTTGCAAAGAACTTTTGTAGAATTAGCTTCTAATCAAATTGCTAAGTTAGAAGCAGAAGAGAAAAGGAATAGTGATGTTATCATTTCTGATGTTATTCCACTTATGAGAGCAGAATTGATACAGTTAAACACAGATATTAAAAGTAGAAGGTTCAGAACTTCTGATAGAATGAGTAGAATTCACTGGAATGATTTATCAGCCAGAATTGAAAAAACATTGGCTGAATAAAATTCAATAGAATCCGTAGCCGTTTTTGGTTGCGGATTCTATTTTAATAAACCCCATCAACACTTATTTCTTTGTAATTATACCCACCTTTTAACTTTCAAGCCCAATAAAATTTCCTTTAATTTGCATCAAATTTTATAAAATGGCATTAAAAGCATTCGTTAAGATATCTGAAGTTAGTAATTTAAGTGATGCTCGCTATTGTGCGGGGATGACAGTAAACCTAATGGGTTTTGACCTAAAAAAGGATAATTCTACCTACGTAAGTCCTGAAAATTTTATGGAACTCACTGGTTGGCTTTCAGGTGTAGAATTTGTTGGGGAATATGGAAATGCTTCAGAAGATGCCATCAAAGAGTCCATCAAAGATTATGAAATCCACTATCTACAAACTGATAATCCTGCCATTATTCCGCTTTTCCCTGATTTCAAAAGGATTTTGAGATTTGATATGGATAAAGTGACCAATGCGGATGAAGTAAAAAGTATCATGCAAAAAGTGGCGGATGAGGTAGAATACTTCCTATTTGAATCAGGAAACGGAAATCATTATAAAGAAAATGTAGTCAATCAAGTATTAGATTTAGCTAAAGATTATCCGGTGATTTTAGGCTTCAATATTGACGATAAAAATGTGATGAATTTGGTGGAAAATACCGAGATAAAAGGCATCTCACTAAAAGGTGGTGAAGAAATACGCCCTGGATATAAAGATTTTGATGAGCTGGCAGACATTTTAGAGACGTTGGAGATTGATGATACGGTGGAAGAATGAGGCTATTTAGGGACACACGCGAAAACGCGTACGCCAACAGGGAAGGCCACACGCAGAAACAAGTGCATCAATTGGAGAATCTATAATTAAAAACTAGAGAAGGTGCTTGATTTCATATTTAAATTTATTTTTGATTTTATATTAATGTATATTTTCGCCTACCCTGGTGCTTTTTTTGTTTGGATTTTGTTCAATAGAAAAAGAACATTTAAAGAGGTGTATCAAAATGATGTTTACTGGAATGGATTAGTTGGAGGAATAATTCTAGGATGTATGATAACAGCTTTATATTTTATTTTTAGATGAAAATTTAAAACATTATACTTAGTAGTTGTTCGGTTATATCCACTACTTGCTATAGCGTGTGTTACGAAGCAAAACGCGTGCTAGTAGTACAATTAAGAAGTGCCATCCAATATAAAATTCACCGCCATTTCAATATGTAAATCCGTAGTGGCTAGCATCGGCAAATCGGCTTCAACATCTTTCAATAACAAAGGCAATTCCGTACAACCTAGAATAATTCCATCTGCTCCTCTCCTTTTCAATTCCTTAATTTGATTAAGGTAAAATGCTTTCGCTTCATCTGAAAATGTTCCTTGTGTAAGTTCTTTGGAAACATAATGGTGAGATTGATCTAAATCTTCACCTTCTGGAATTATGACTTTCATTCCAAAATCATTTTCTAAAACTGAAGGAATAAATTTCCCTGTCATGGTGGGTTTATTGCCTAATAAACCTAACGTCTTGAGTCCTGCATCTTGTGCTGCTCTGCCAGTGGCAATTCCTATGTGGAGAATGGGAATATCGATTTTAGGCTGCACATAATCGTAAATCATATGAGGCGTATTGGCACAGATTATAATACCCTCAGCTCCTGCTTCCTGAAGTTTTTTGCTGACTTCAAGGTATTTTGCCTGAATCTTCTCTTTATTTTGCTCTCGCATCAATTCAATATTAATGCTATAAATAATCAATTCAGGATTAGCCTGTTTACCAATCACATCCCCCACTTTCTGATTGATTTGGCTATAATATTCTACTGTAGCGTGCCAAGAAGTGCCTCCTATTAGTCCTAAAGTTTTCATAGATAACTTTCCTTATTGATTTATTTTAATATACGTATGAAAAATGTAAGCGAAGGTAACTATGGTTACTGAGGGACAGCCCACTTGCCCCACTTGTTAGCGCACGAATTTCGCATGTGACAATTCTAAACTATTGATAATAACTTTGTGCCAGCAATAGAATACCCAAATTCGGGTATTGTAAACAGCTACAAAAGCAGATAATTTGCAAGAATTATTTATCTTCATGAAAAAACCTAATTGATATGAATTACAAAAGCACTACAATCGTATTATTTTTGGCCTTAATTGCCATGGTCATCTATCATTTCTATTCCGTGGACCATGATGTTGAACAAAAACAGACAAGTGATCAGGAGCTACAATCTGCAGAAAAAGCAACTAGTACGGGTAGTGATGAAGAATTGAAGGAGCACTTTTCAAAAATGATTGCCAATGGAGTTGATTCAACCATAGGGAAATTCATTTCTCAATCTACCGCCAAAGGTAAATTGGATTCAATGTTAGCATATAGAAGAAATAATCCTGGAAAACCCGGTATTCAAAATTCTTATGGATATATTTTTGGACTTGAAAAAATGAGAGGGCTAATCCAAAGAATTGATAAAATTAATAATAATCAAGATTCTGTAGAACTAACAGGTATCAGAGTATATAGAACAATTTCCAAAACAAAAGGAAAGAAATACTTTGATGTTTTCATGATTGCTGTTACCAAGGACAATCAAGATTACCCTAACCTTAAGAATCCAGATTTACCAAAGTTAAAAGAAACTGTAGACGAGGACCCAATTCTTAATTATTCAAACCCTTGTCCGACTGAGTGTGATTGATATGGAAATATTTCATAAAATACAATCCAATCTCTCCATTTATTCACCTTTACTTTTCTTTATAGTTTTATTTTTCAGGAGAAAAAGTGATTTTTTAAGAATAGATAAAATAGTAATAATTATAATTTCACTGTCATTTTTTACTGATTTATTTTCTTATTATGTAGTCGAAAGAAATTATATTTATCTATTTATATATACAATTTTAGATACATTTCTATTGCTTACACTTTATAATTTAATTTTAGAAAAGAGGAAAAAACTTATTATATCAATCATTTTAATATTTTCTATTATTGTAGTAATTGAATTTTTTTATAAGGATCCATTTACTAACTTTTTCAGTATTTCACTTACCATAAAATGTCTGATATTTATTATTCTCTCTTTGCTTTATTTCTATCAAATTTACATCAATGAAGAAGATATTTTTAAAAGAAAAGCGCCTGAATTTTCCTATAATGTTGGCTTATTAATTTACTTTTCGTTAGCATTCTTTCCATTTTTCTTATCAACTGAATTAATGTCAGGTTTATTTGATTACTCTTTATGGTACGTGCATAATATCGGAAACATCATGAAAAATATAATATTTGCCATAGGTTTATGGATGGTTCAAAAGAGATAATATTCTTGACTTTGGCAATTGGTGCCTCTGGTATGCTCACTTTAGCAGTGGGCATTATCCTTTTTGTGTTTTTCTATCAAAGTAAGCTGTTAAAAAGGAAAGTAGCCTTTCAGGAAATTGAGGATTTGCTCAATCAGCAGGAATTAAAGAATGCATATGCACTCTTGGAAGGTCAAGAGCAAGAACGTAAACGGGTATCCAAAGAATTGCATGATAATTTGGGGAGTTTGCTAGTTACCGCAAATCTTTCGCTTGATTCATTTCCCAAAGAGGGTTTGGAGCCAGAAAAACTCAATAAACTCCAAAAATTGGATGAACTCCTTCAAAAAGCAGCAGATGAAACGCGAAAAATTTCCCACAGTTTGGATTCTGGGCTGTTAAAGCATTTTGGTTTGCAGGCCTCATTAAAAGATTTAGCTTCCACTTTGGATGAACTGACCAATTTGAAAACCCATTTTGAAATCCAATTAAGTGGTACTTTATCCAATGAAATCAATACACAGCTTTATCGAATAGTTCAAGAATTAGTCAATAACACTTTAAAACATGCCCAAGCTAAAAACATCCGCTTAGAAATTTTTGAGCTAAAAAATGAATACATTAATGTTATTTATGAAGATGACGGCCTTGGCTTCGACTTGCAAGATGAACAATTGAAAAAAGGCATTGGCATACAAAATATTGACAACAGAGTTAGCAAGCTAAACGGGAAAATCACATTGGATACGGCTCCCAATAAAGGCTTAGCGGTTATAATTGAAATCCCATTAAATGAATAAAATAGAAATCATATTGGCAGATGACCATCAAATTATTTTAGATGGGCTATCAGAAGTTTTAAAAAAACATGATGAACTTGAAATTATTGGGCAATTTCCCAATGGGCGTGAAGTGATTGATTTTGTAAAAGAAAATCATGTAGATGTGGCAGTCATGGATATCAATATGCCTGAAATGGATGGAATCAGCTGTGCTAAAATTCTGAAAAAGGATTATCCCAATATTAAGATTATCATGCTCACCATGTACGCACAGAAATCTTTTATAGATGAAATCATCAAAATAGGAATTGATGGATGTTTATTGAAAAATAATTCTGGAAAAGAGCTATATGATGCCATTTTAAGAGTTCAGAGCGGAAAATTCTATTATGATAAGATTAAGGATTTTGCAAATCCAATAGAGGAAATTGCCTCTTACAAATTAGGCGAAAGAGAAATTGAAGTAATAAAATTATTAGCAAAAGGCTTAGGTACAAATGAAATAGCAGAGCAGCTTTTTATTTCCAAACATACGGTAAGCACCCATAGAAAGAATATACTAAATAAGACGGGTGTTAATAATACCACGCAATTGATTCAGTTTGCGCATGATAATAAGTTGATTTAAACAGCCCCCTAACCCGCCAGCTGGTGGGGAAGAACGCACGAAACAGAATAAGAAGTAAATTCCAATTCCATCATTCATTTTTTAAAACTTTAATTAAGTTTTTGAAAGAAACCATATCAAATTAAAATGCCAAGCCAGTTTTGGGCTATGTTCCCCGCCAGCTGGCGGGTTAGGGGGCTTTCGAGTCAGTGGGCCTTCTGAATGACCTCCCAAGTATGATCAGCCAGTAACTTCACACTCGCCAAATACTTCATATTATTCTGGCTTCTGCCCCATTCTCCTGGTGCAATTAAAGATAAGATGTCTTTTCCATCCGCTCCTTCATACATATGATAGGTATGATTAATAAGTGGCTCAAAATTGATTTTAGCTAAATAGATACGTTCTGATATTTCAACACGACTTTTTAGATCGTTGGCTTGCTTGGCTAGCAACTGCATTTGCTCATAAAGCTGAGTCATTTGCCTGTCAGTTTGCTCATGCATGGCAGAAACGGCACGACCTTTAATTTTGCCTCTGTCTGTGGGCTTGATGATAGCACTACCAGAATGATGAGGGAAAGCGATGGTTCCGGGCTTATCAGTAGTGCCCTCCTTCATTTTCTCTAAATCAATTTTACTAATATCTATTTTCTTACCTGCTTCGCTCATATGCTATTTTCTACGGATTTCAATTTCCATTGGATCTTTACGCTTAACACTATCTTTAACGGATTTGTTTGTTTCAGTTTCATTACCAAATTTTCGGAATTTGGTTTTAGTGGACATATCATAAACCACATAAAAAACAATCAGCATAAATAGAACTGCAATAAGTAGAAATACTCTAGATTTTTTCATTTTGATTCCGATTCATCATCATTAATTCCAAATAAGGAAAACGGCTCTTTTAACTGTAATTCTTTTATAAAGTTATAATACACTAGAATTCCTGATTTCAAAACATCCAAACTAATCCTTTCATTATTGCTATGGATGCTATTGATATCTCGCTCAGTCACTACCGCTGGAATTAATCCATAAGAAGGAATATCATAAGACCTAAAGAGGCTATTATCACTAGTAGCAGGAAATAAAAATGGAATAGTTTCTGCCTCCGGATAGCTTAACGCAATTGCATCTTCCAATGCCTTATAATACTTATTCAAGCGCGATGGCTGAGCCTCTGGGCTCTCTGAAATTACCGAAATTTTTATATTATCATTGTCCAGCTTTCTCTCAATGTAGCGAATAAAGCTTTTAGAAGAAGTACCGGGTACCAATCGGCAATCCAAAACTGCTGTGGCCGAATTACTAACTTGATTAGGTGGCCCCGGTGGATTGTAGATATTGGTTACAGTAACTGTATTGGTCAGAAGAGAAGATAAAAATGGCTCTTTTTCAATTTGCTTACGGACAAAAGGAGCTAAAATAGACCAATTAATATTTCTTATGAAAAAACCTCTGACGCCTCCTTCAGCCCTTCCTAACCTTCTAAACATTCTTCTAGTACTGCGGTTAAAAAGCAACAATACCTTTCGATTTGTCAGGTTATTCAGGCTATTGATCAGTTGGATATTGGCATAGTCTTTTGATGGTGCAGCTCCATGGCCAGCAGAATTACTATTGATTTTCAGTTGTAACCACAAACTCTGCTTTTCAGCAATGGAAACGCCAAAAACTACTTTCTCAGGTTTGTTTTTCAATACATTCTGATAACCTGCACCACCTTCACCTAAAACCACAGCAGCATTTAATTCTTCTTCAAAATTCTCCATAAGATATCTTGCTCCTTTGTCGCCACCCGTTTCTTCAGCTGAGAGAAATAGAACAGTCACATTAAAAGGTAAATCAGTAGTATCATAATCCTTCTCAAAGGCTTCTAAAGCTTTCAATTGCATTATTCCTAATCCTTTTGCATCCAAAGCACCCCTTCCATGAATATATTCACCATCAAAATGACCACTGTAAGGATCATGTTCCCAGGCATCCAAATCTTCTACTGGCACAACATCAATGTGGCTTTGAAGAACAATATTGGGTTTACCACTACTTAAAGGATAAAGTGAAGCGGCTAGGTTATAATTATCTGAAAAATCAGAAAATACCTTGAGATGTAAGTCGGTAGTTAAAATATAATCTTCAATAAAAATAGCAGCTTCCTTTTCATTTCCTGAAACACTTTCCCGCTGAATGTACGCAGATAGTAAGTCAACGGATTGATTTATTGAAACAGATTCAGGTATATTCTGGTATTCACTATTATACTGTGCTAATACTGGCGTGGTAAAAAATAAAAGGCATAGCATCAAAAAGTTTAGCTTCATTTCAGGTAATTTTATCTTCAATCCACAAATAACCAACACATAAAAGAAACAGTAAAAAGAACCATATTGTTACGGATTCTTGATTATAGCTTTCCTCCTTCTCCTGTGTATTAGAAACTTCAAAATTAAGATAATTTAGGTAATCATAATTGTAATTACTTAAGAATTCTGATTGATTTATTTGAGCTTCGGACTGAACATAAAATGGAATGGGTTCTTCTTGATTTTTTAGATTGATAAAATGCCAACCATCTGTTCTAGGATAAAACATAAAATGCTGTCTTTCGGGATAAATATGATCAGGCTTTAATTTTAATTGGACAGTATCATTTTGAAGATTAAAGATTGAAATTCCTTCATGTTTTTCCTCGGACCAAAGTCTGAAAAAGAAAGGCTGATATTGCATCGCCCACTCAGATTTATCATAAAAAAGCTCAGAGGATTTTCTGATTAATTGACTAAAAATGGGTGACCAAATTCGTTCATACTCCTGATCTTTCCCTGATAATTTGAGCTGAAAACTATTTTGAAAGTTTATCACGCCATAAATCAAATCAGGTTTTACCAATCTAAAAACAGTGTTTTGAGCCACTTCATCTAATTGATATATGTTATTGAATTGTAAATAGTTATAATCACTTTGCTCAAGTAAATTATCACTCATACTAAAAATATTAGTAGGTTTAGACTTGTCTAAACTAAGTTGAATTTGACTATTTGGGTTCGTTCTAAAAATTAAACTACCTCCATTTTCATTTAATTTTTTCAAATATTGATTTTTAAGATTTTGAGGTAAATCTTCCCAAGCTTTTGCATCAGCAAACAGGACTTTCAAATCCTTAGCAACTCCCCTATTAAATTGCAATGAATCATGCCAGTTGATAAAACTAGATTTAAATTTTCCTTTAGAGATTTGTGTTTTCTGATAAACAGAATGCTCCTTAGATTTTAAATAATCTCCCAAAAATTTCCATTCAAAATCCGGTGTGGCAGCCAAGATTTGGATGACATAATGCTCTGCTTTTTCTACCTTAACAGCAAAGTTATACTCTTCTTTTTCTGTGCTAATTTCTGATAAGATGTATCCAGATGATTTTGGTAAAATTGAAATATGGCTTTGACTTTCTCTTGGAATTGATTTTGAAATACTATCATTTCCAATAATTGCTGATACATTAAGCTCTCGATTCCCATAATTCTCAATAATTATTTTTAAACTATCACCCAGAGCAATCGATTTTGTATAATCAATCTGAATCCCTTTTTCAATTTCAATATCTTCTCGAAAGTCATAATTAGAAGGATTTAATTGCGGAATATAGCCATAGACAAAAGCGGTGTCAATTTGATAATCGAGCTCTGCTAAAGTAGACTGCTGCCCAGTCCCCACTTTCTGAAATTTCGAATTTGATTGATCCTGAAAGGCTTCCAAACCATATTTATTTCCTAAAGAATCGATCTTAGCTTCTGATATATTTTGACCAATCAATAAAACAGATTTTAGAGGTTTTTCAGTTAAAATGAAGGGGGATAAATAAATGATATACAGAGAGATAAAACTAAAAAGTACAGCGATTAATCTAAAGGATTTTCGAGGCTTTTGCTTTCTGATTTCCCAAATGAAAGCAAGAATAAAAACTACTGCTAGCAAAGCCACATGCCAAACTTCAACACTATTTTCCCAGCCGATATTTTTCATTAAATCATTCATTCAGCAAGTTATAATAAGTTTTATGCAAAGAGGTTTTTATACTTTTGTCTGCAGTAGCATCTTCCAAAACATATCCTGGCAGCATATCTTCCATAATGATCAATACTTCCCCTAGTTTACTTTTCGATTTCGTATTTTGAAATTGCTTGACAGCAGCCAGTAAACTACCATAGCGCACAGGTTGTGAGGTGATCTTAGAAACTAAATCATCTGTAAATTCATCTAATAACACATCAGCCTTTTTCAGATCTCTTATTTGATAAGCAGCTTTTAATGCAGAATAAGTATCAGCTAGTTTCTCTTCAAAAGTCTGTTCTTGCAACTCATCTTCTGTGGTTTGTGCATCAATTTTATCCAAATCACCAGTAAGTCGTTTTTTCTCCTCATCAATTGGCGGTGGCTCAAAACCCATTCGTTCAACATAAATCCTAGAGGCTCTCTTTACTTCCTTTATCAGTTTAAGTGCTTCATACTCATAAGGAAGTGCCTCTTTTGGCTTGTAAGTTCTTAAATACAGCTCAGCTTCCCACATATTGGTGAGAGCTGCTTTTAATTTGGCTTTTACATTAGCATCTAAAAAAGTGGATAGCTCAGACTCATCATGAGCATGCACATAAGCCTCCAATTCTGGCGTTTCATTATAAATCGGATTGGAGAATTTACTTTCAGATTCATGTTCATCATGATCGTGATTTTCGTTTTCCTCGTCTTCACCTTCGATATCACCATGATCGTGCCCTGTATGGTCCACTTCTCCCAATCCACCGGTTGTTTCAAATTCCTCACCTAAAAACACCCCGTATCGTAGCCGCAACAACTTTTGATCTGCTCCTATGGTATTACTTCTTTGCTCAAATTCCTCTTGAGTAATTTGATTTTGATCTGCTAGTAGTTTTTCAGTATCAATGATGATTTGTCGCTGACTTTTAAAATATTCCGCTTCATTGGTCAATGCAAAGCCTTCATATTCCACAGGCTCTGATTCCACCGTATCTGCAATGGAAATAAAATAAACATCCGTTTTTCCGATATTCGCTTTTGGCTTTTTATTGTCCAAAGCTGAAAAGTAAAAATAAAGCTCGTCACCGGGTTCTAGGGAAAAAGTATCCAAGGGTAGGCTGACATTCTTTTGCTGCCTCCTAAGCTTATTAGAAATGCCTGAAATGGCCTGCTTCATCTCCCGAAACCTCACCGACTCTCCTTCTCCTCTACTCAGGGTCATGATAATATCAGTCGAGACAATCCCGTAATCATCTTCCAAAGTCAAATCCACTTTGAAATGCTTATCTAAATTTTCCCATTCTATCTCATGCCTATTTTCTTTCAAATTGGTAGAGAGAATGGGAGGTTCATCTCTTTTCATTTCCAATATTTGAGGGTTTAATGAAATCAAACTATCATTTTGCAGATAATCAATTTGGAAAATAGAAGATTGACTGAGCACAAAAGACTTAGATTGATTTTCTTTCAGACCAAAATCATACTGATTTTGCCATAATAATTTAAAATTGACATTTCCTTGATTTTCAAAAACTAGTCGGCTGCCTTCCGGAACTTTTTCATCAGCATGCCATTCAAAACTTCCCAAAGCAGTATATCGTGGTGGATAGACTATCAATTGATAAGCAAAATTTCCCATTGCATTTTGATTTGCACTGTCAACTTCCACTTCTGCCTTATTTTCGATTGATGTAAAGTGATTTTCAGTAGGCTTTTCCATTTGATAAACAAATGAAGCAGAATACGATAACCCACTAAATATCAATAAGATAAATACATTTTTTAAAGAGATTGGAAAAGCAATTTTTTTTATAGTAGGTAATTGTTTAAAGACTTTGGTTTGCTGTAATTTTTCTAAAGAATTTAAATCCTTTTTGAAGAAAATGGACAAGCTATATTCTAATTCAGGATATTTCTGATGTAGAAATTGGATCAGCTTTTGGTTTTTCCAAAATAATTTAGAATTCCACAACATTAGTAAACTAGCAATGGATGAAGTATAAACCACCCAAAAGGCAAAAGGAATACTTAGATGTGCAATATTGGCAATTGACAACTGCAAAATTACTCCTGCTGCAATTGGTATCAAGATGCATACTATCACCAATAGCCTAAATCGCTTTTTGAGCTTCGTCCAATATGTTTGAAATTCCTTATGCATGCTTTTTTCTGTAGCTAAAATATCTTTCCAAAAGGATTAACAATACAATCAGCCATAAAAGCTCCTCATCAAAGGTTTTGGCTTCTTTAACTTCATCTACTCTCTCTGATTCTTGAGTATACAGCATTTTATAAGAAGAATACTGATAATTCGGTTCAACTACTTGCGCTATAAATTCTGAAACAATCAATAAAAATATATCCTCATTCAATGGATTATTTAGCCAATTTTCATTTAGGTATAATAGGCTGCTTTTGTACTTCTTTTGGATTTGATAATTGCTTGATAGAGTGTCACTCACCACAATTTGATTGGTATCCAGCTTCTGTGGTGAAGTGGTAAAAACTAACTGAGCTTCATCCCTATTTACTTCTTTAAAAACCACTTTCTCCTTGGTATATAACTGATTAGCTTTCAATACTTTATTGAACTTATCTTGAACATTTTTAGAAAGCTCAAAAAAATGGATAAGTAAAGTGTCCGAACTCCATATTTCTTGTGGGTTCTGCTTTTGATTGGCAGAAATAAGCTCTAAATGGAAGTTTAATTTTGGAATAGCTCCTACAAAATCTGTATCCTTAAAATCATTGATATAAATTAAGGAATCAATTTCAGGATGCTGCACTGAAAATTCTTCTAATAAATGCCAATGGTTTGAAATATTGCCAAACTTAGAAGTTCGAAAAATAGGGGTTTCATCATTTGAATAAGCTTCAGGCACTTTAAAATCATCTCCCAGCAATAAAGCTTTCTGTTTTTCTATTTCTTGGTAATTTACCCAATTTGCCATAAGCAAAACCACAAATAGCAATATCATCAAGCGAACTAGTAATAAAGGAATCTCTGAAAGTTGAATTTTTTTGGATTGCAAAGTGCTGCTTTCCCTTAAAAATCGAATACTTCCAAAAGCAATTTCCTTGGTTTTATTCTTACTCCAAAAATGGATAAGAATTGGGACCGCCAAAGCCGTTAAACCCCAGAGCGCTATAGGATTAAGCCAGTTCACCCCCAAGATTGATTAAAGTGATTTAATAGCTCAAATATTGCTTTTTGGATAGGTTCTCGACCATTTAACTGCCAATAAGCAATTCCATTTTTAGCACAAGCTTTTTGAATACTACTTTTCCAGCTTTTGATTTTATTTTGGTAATCTTCTAAGCCTTCTTGCGTATTTACCTGAACGCTACCCTGCCCTTCCAAATCCTTAAAAGTGAAATATTGTCCTTTGAAATCGAGCTGTTCTTCATTTTCGAAAAGCAAATGAACCAGCATAACTTCTTCAGAAGCCACTGCCCAATTTTTTAATAGAGTATGAAATTCAGCTTCCTCTGAATATCCATCTGTGAAGATAAATACGGTACTTTTATTTCGAATTTGTTGAATAGGATTTAACTCTTTGATACTGGTTTCTTCATCTGGATTCAATTGAATCAATCGGTAAAGGAATGTCTCAAAAACATTAGGTGGATTATCCTGATTGTAGATAAAGTATTTATCATGCTGATTATTGGCTAAAAAAGCCAAAGCAGCTATGAGTGTACGTGCCCAATTGAATTTACTGGCATCTGCCATTTCAAAGTTCATAGACAAACTCTTATCCAGAACGAAAATGAAGTCATGTTGCTTTTCCATTTCCGCTTCCTTAATCATATAATGATCAGTACGGGCAAAATATTTCCAGTCCAATTGCTTTAAAGAATCACCTGGGACATAATTTCTATACTCTTTGAATTCAATTCCAAATCCCGTTTTCGGACTTTGATGCATCCCAATCATCACTCCTTCAATATGATGTTTAATATACAATTGAAGTGCTTTGAGTGCCTCAAAGTCAGGCATTTGAAATATTTGATTCATGGATTGCATAAGAGCATCTCTATTTAATGTTTTTCAATAGTTCCGGAATCAATTCTTCCACCGTGAATTTTTCAGTTTTAGCCACGAAATTTAAAACCACTCTATGTCTAAGTACTGCTAGAGCCACTGCTTTTAAATCTTCTGGAATAACGGAGAGTCTTCCATCCAGGAAGGCATGGGCTTTAGCTGCTAATACTATAGATTGCCCTGCTCTTGGGCCTGCTCCCCAATCCACATACTGCTTTACCAAATCAATTTCTGAGTTTTGAGGACGAGTAGAGCGCACCAATTGGCTTACTTTCACTAACAATTCTTTATCAATATGAATATCTCTGACCCAACTTCTTGCTTTCAGGATTTCATCTGCCGTTAAGGTTGGATTAAGCTGATTTTTTTGATTTCCCGTGGTGAGTTGAAGTATATCAACTTCCTCTTGCTCAGCAGGATATTGCACTACAGTATAAAATAAAAATCGATCCAGCTGTGCCTCTGGTAATGGGTAAGTTCCGGATTGTTCTAAAGGGTTTTGTGTAGCTAAAAGAAAGAAAGGCTCAGGTAATTTATAGGTTTTGCCAGCATAGGTAACTTCTCTCTCTTGCATGGCTTCCAATAATGCGGATTGCGTTTTAGGCGGAGTTCGATTGATTTCATCTGCTAACAAAATATTAGTAAAAACCGGTCCTTTGTTGAATTGGAAGAAACGCTTTCCTGTACTTCTGTCTTCTTCCAAAACCTCCATCCCGATAATATCAGCAGGCATTAAGTCAGGTGTAAACTGGACCCGGTGAAAATCCAATTGCAATACTTTGGCTAAAGAACGCACCAAAAGCGTTTTACCTAAACCCGGAACACCTTCTAACAATATGTGTCCATCCGCCAGTAAAGCCATAAAAACTTCACTTACGACATTTTCCTGACCAATAATGGCTTTGGATAGCTCCTTTCGGGCTTCTTTAAACTTTTTTACTGTATTTTGTATATCTTCCATTTTGCTTTTATAGTATCTAGTAACTAGAATCAAGTAGCTAGTAATACAATCCTATTATTTCTTCTCTAGTAGTAAGGTCACCCCTACGGGGTTGAAATTCAGTTATTTCGTTCTTGTTACCATAAGTTCGTCCCTACGGGACTTTGAAACTATGTGATTTCTCTGCCATTCATCCTACTAATTCTGGTCTCACCAGCAGTATTGACCTATCTACCCTACACCCATCATCCATCATCCATACTACCCACTTTTCACCTCTACTTTATTTCATTTTACCTAATCAGGAATCAAACTTTTAAAATTCTAATTCCGTGCTTCCATTCCCCGCCAGCTGGCGGGTTAAGGGGCTATCGCATGCATCACTATATTCACCCCAAACTTAGTATTATCTTCTGCCAGCCATCTTTTGTTTCTGAAATCATAATCCCATTCGCAACCATAATCTTTATTGCTATACAAAACTCTGATTTTTCCATCCTTTTCAATGGCTTTCAAATAATCATGCACAATATCATCTCCCCATCCATTCAATTCTTGTGATGTGGTGGGTGGTCCATCATCGAATTCAAAAAAACTAAAATAGATAGGATGGTCATTTGGGATTTTCTTTAATCCTTCCTGACCGTATATTTCCGCCATCTGACTTTCAAATGATTTAGCAAAAAGTCCGTCTATATCATGATTGCAGTCATCGACAAAGATGAACCCACCATTATCTATATATTTAATGAAATTCTCTTTTTCAGCTTTTGTGAATTGCACCAATTTATGCCCGCTGAGATAGCAAAAAGGGCATTCAAATATTTCATCACTGCTCAGAGCAACTACCCTTTCCTTTGTATCTACTGGAATATTGGTATACTCAATAATCGAATTCAACAGATTGCTTGGCATCCTTTGATCCACATTCCAGTCCCCTGACTCATATTGCAAGCGTGTGAAGAAAAATTTATTCATTTTACGAGTTTACGGGAAAATGTGAATGCGAACAATGAAATTTTCGGGAATTATATAAATGGTCTAATTATCAAATTATTGGAGAGTATTTGGATTTAATCTTGCTTTAAAATTTTACCACTAGCAAATAGACGGTTCTTATTAAAAATTTTATAAAAATATATCCCTTCACTTAAAATATCGAGATCTAGAAAATTGCGATCATTAGGAATAGCCACAGCTATTATTTCTTGCCCTTGGAAATTATAAAAAGAAATTATGGCATCAGGATATGCTTCCTTTGCAAATACTTTTAAATCCACTTCTTTATTGATCGGATTAGGATAAACAATAAAATCTGAGGATTTCACATAATAAGCGGATTGGATCTCACTTACAACACTTTCCCCATTAGTAAAAAATATTATAGCCCTAGATGAATTAAAGCCATTATCAGGATCCGTTTCTAAATATTCAATATCAAAATCAGTTACCTCAAATTCAGTTAGCGTTGCCCATTCATCCTCTACTTCAATTCTTTTTTCCAATCGAACTTTTTCTACTCCATTCAAAGAAGACAGTTGTAAATCATGATATATCCCTTCTCCTTGAACAGATTCTACAAAATAGGATTCCAGAAAGCAATTTGATCCCTGAAGATTATAATCTATGACTCCACCTTGAATAAGTGCTTTACCCCTTTTAAAAGCTTGAACCTTTAAAAAAGAACTTCCTAAAGCTGATTTATGAATTGTTATGCTTGTATCTTGAGTATTGACCAGCCCTTTCATTTTATCCCCTTCCAAATTAAATAAAGTATAATAATCTACATCTAGTATTGATCCCCAATAAAAAGATAAGGAATCCAAGCAATTGAAACCTACATTTAATCGAAGTGGCTTTGAAATGGAAAAAGTATCACTTATGTAGCTTTGATTATCGATCTCCATTTTCAGTTGGGCAAAATCATTTACTATTTCAGGTTCCCATCTAAAATTTTCATCTGATAATACGATATTCTCTTCAATTAAATCCCAGTTATCATCCGATACTAGTTTATAATAAAGGTTTCCGGTTTTTTGGCTTGAGTAACTACTTTGCCATCTTATATGTGAAACAGTTTCTCCGTTATATGGAATATTATCGTTGAATGTAGGGCTAGTCCAGTTAAAATCATTTTCAGCCTCCCAAGTAAAAGCAATTGAGAATGCCTGTGGGCTGCTTAAATTAAATTCTGAACTCACTATAAATTCAATTGAGTCAGTACCTATTCTATCAATATGGATTTGCTCTATATTATTTAAATGATCTTTACCTTTGGTGGCTGAAGCCTTTAAATCATTTGTAGTAGGTGTAGTAGATAAAACCCAAGGCAAATGTACTTCTCCAGAGCCATCTCGAATTTCGAAATTCAGATCATTTATTAGAGCAAATTCATCATTGGCCTCGGCTGGTGGATCAGTCCAAACTAAGGTAGCCTTAAAATTTACTACATTATCTGGAGCCTTAATTTTAAATATCTTTTGATTACTCCCAGTAAATTCATCTTGAATAAATTGCTCATTATTAAGCTGTTCCAGAGCTCCAAAAGCATTAAGACTTCCAAATCCGGTTTTATGTTCAGGTCCTAAGTTGCCAATTTCATCGGCACTATTGATTAATAACGCTTTGGCTAATGAAGAAGTTAAATTCCCCTGATGAATATCTCTATAAGCTTGCTGTAATAAAACCGAAACCCCACTTACTAATGCCGCGGAATTGGAAGTTCCTGTCATGCTATAAGCTACTAATTCTGGTTTAATCCGACCATCAAAAGCTGGTCCATTGCTATTAAATTCGATGGTATTCATACTGGTATCTACAGCGCCTATAGTCAATATATTTTTAGCCTGTTTAAAATTACCTGTGATATTTGAGAAGCCAGTTAAACCCTCATATTTCCCGTGATCAGAAGCAGCTAAACCTGAATTACCTACAGAAAAAACATGTATAATTTGAGGATTTTCAAAGAGATGTTCATCGTAAAGTGAAGCAGAAACCCCATAAAATGATTCAATCTCAGTACCATAAGAATGATTTTGCGTTTGAATATTATTGGAATTGAAATAATCAATCGGATCAGGCAAAACTTCTTCATTCGAACTGGAAGAATGAAATACTTCAGGAGCCACTCCAAGTCCAGTTAAAAATGAATTGCCATTGCCTGCTATGATGGTCGCCATTTCCAAAGCATGTGAATCTGAAAATTCACTTTCCCTTTCAGAATTGACATATCTACCAGAAATATCAATATCATTAATGTTATAAAAAGGCTCTTTAATACTTACCACTTCAGTTATCCCATCAAGTTCAGGGTAATATGCATGAATTGTATTAATTCTATTTGGATTTAAATTAAGATCTAACACTCTTGCTTCACTAATTGGTGATCTGGACGCTTTTTCTATGTAAGTAATGAAAGCCTTGTTTAATAAAAGTTCAAGTTGAATATTGTTTAGCACGACTTTTACATAGCTTTTAGATTGAAGAATAGTATTTATTCCTGATTGACTTTTTTCAAATTTATTCCACTCTTTAAAATTTGAAATTTGCAACCAATAATCCCCAGTCAGATAATCATTTTGGTTTTTTGTTATATTTATAGATTTCTTCCAATCATTTTCAACTTCATAAAAAGAGAAAGAGTTAGGTTTTAATTCAATTGAATTCAAATCAATAGAGTCATAAATCACTATATAAGAGTCATTTTGAAGTCTTTTTACAACTTTAATTTGATTATAAAAGCTTTTTGAATCCTTTTTTATTGACTCAATATTGATAAGATAATAATTACCTCCTTTTAAACTATTAGAAGATTCTACTTTTGACTTAATGAAAGGGTATTCAGAACTTAAAACCTGATTTTGAGAATATGAGTCGCTATTTTCAAAAAGTATAAAATAGAATAATAGGAAGACAATCTTAACTGAAGTATTTCGAATTTTGAATTTATTTTTGCTAGTAGTCAATGGGTTTTGGTTAATTTTTATCAACATATTCTTAATATTACCAATATTAAATATTAATTTTTTAATAATATCCAAATAAAATAATGTAATATTTTTCCTTTCCAAAATAAATATAATATGTTGCAAACCTAACTAAAATCTTAACAAAAGTTATGACAAATTTAAGAAAAGGTGTCATGTATGTACTTACGTGCATGGCCGTAACAGTAATGATGAGTTCTTGCCAAGATGATGAAATGGCAAATGAAATTGACAACAGTATAGTATCAGAAGAAGTCAAAGATCAATTGAAAAATTTGGGATTTGACCCGAGCGATGCATATCGTGAGGAGTTCTCCAATCCATTAAATGGGGAAAGAGGATATAATTATGTTGTTGAAGGTGACATTTTAATTAGCGATAAGCAATTAGAAAAAATGTCTAATAGTGAGTTATTCCATACGGGAAAATTTGCAGAACAGTACCGCACAACCAATCTGGTTAGCCAAAATCGTACTATCAATGTGATTGGTTATACAGCAAATAATGCAAACGGTTTGGATTCAAAAATGAGAACTGCATTGCAGTGGGCAGTGGATAATTATAATGCATTAAATACTGGCTTAACATTTACCTTAACCTACGGCACTAATTACGGTCCTTATGACATGGTAGTTTACAGAGTAAGTGGTTCTGGTGGTGGAAGCGCAGGTTTCCCAAGTGGTGGAGATCCATATAAATTCATTCAAATTCAATCAGGTACTAGTAACTATGACACTAATGTTGTAGAACACGTAATTGGACATGAAATGGGTCATTCTATTGGACTACGTCATACAGATTGGTTTAATCGATCATACTCATGTGGTTCTGGTGGAAGTGAAGGTACTGCAGGTGTAGGAGCAGTTCATATTCCTGGTACCCCAACTGACATTGATCCAAATTCTTTAATGTTAGCATGTTTTAGTGCTAATGAAGATGGAGAATTCGGTTTTTATGATAGAGTAGCGATTGAATATCTTTACTAATTGCGAATTAAAAAAGGGTAACAATAGAAAAGGTCAGCAAATGCTGACCTTTTTTAATTCCCTTATATTCAAATTTTTATTTTTGAGGAGGCCTGCTTGGTCTCACCTCAATTTTGCTTGGCAACGTTCTTGGATTCATTTCCAATAAATCTACTACCATTTTACCTAAATCTTCTTTTTGAATTTTCCAATAATCATTCTCGTTTGGCTCATGATCATTGAAATGGGTTGCTACTGAACCTGGCATAATGGTAGAAACATTGATTCCATGTTGCCTTAAATCTAGCATTACCGATTGCGTAAATCCAGTTAAACCGAATTTACTGGCATTGTAGGCTGAACCGGCTGGAAAGAAATTCGTTCCAGCCAAGCTAGAAATAGTAAAGAAATAACCTCCATTCTTTTTAAGCGCTTCTACGCTTGATTTAATTGTATAGAAAACACCAGTTAAATTAGTGTCAATTACCTCATTCCATTTATCAATTTCCATCTCGTCAATTGGAGCAAAATGACCTAATCCTGCATTGGCAATCACAATATCTAACTTTCCCCATTTATCTAAAACGGCATTCACGCAGGTTTGCTGATTTTCAAAAGAACGAACATCAGCTTGAAGTCCTAAGACTTCTCCTTTAGCATTCTTTGCAAGAGATTCAGCTGCTTTATCTGCAGATTCTTGACTTCTACTCGTAATGGCTACGTTTACACCTTTTGCCAATAGTGCTTCGGCTATACCATAACCAATACCTTTGCTTCCTCCAGTTATAAGTGCTGTTTTATTTGCTATATTTTGCATAATTTAATTTTTGTTTACATTAAATCAACTGATTCAAATTTGATTGGTTACAAAATGAATCTGCAAAACTTACTTTTTATCTTTAAATAGATAACCTACCCCTTTAATTGTTTTGATATAGTCTTCTCCTAAAAGTTGCCTAATTTTTAAAATATGTATATCAACTGAACGCAAAGTGACCTTAGAAGAATTTCCCCATATAGCCTGCATGATTTGCTCACGTGAAAAAACTTGATTAGGAAAGCGAGCCAGGAATAATAATATTTCAAATGATTTTGCTTGAATCTGAATCATCTCATTTGTATGTGATTTAAACAGGAGGTGCTTTTTAATATCAAAAAATAAATCTCTTATTTCGTATTCATCTAAAGGTTTTAAATGAAAAATACTTTCTTCTTCTCCGAAAAACTTAGATAAACGTTTCTTAAAAGCATTTTTTCTTAAGGGTTTTCTTAAAAAAAAGTCAATCCCTGATTCATAGCTTAGGATTTCGAATCGTTCTTCCCTATTTGAAGTTAGAGCAATGATTTTGGGATCAACTTCCTTTTTAGAAGCTTCATTTTTAAGATAATTAAACAGACTTATTCCATCATAATTTTGATTAGCAACTTCAGAAATGATTAATAGGGGTTGATGTCTATCAATAAGCTGGATTGCATGCTGAGTATCTAATGCCAAAGCAACATTGAAATTTTCAGATTCCAATATTTTGACTAAATCCCTTAATGTTTCTTTATCATCATCAGCTATTACAGCCGTTCTGCTTTGTTGCATTTCCTAGGTACTTCATTTAATTCACTATCCTAAGAAAACACAATTTTAGATGGTTTTTACTATTGAAAATTGATATTAAAATGAAAATAACTTGGTGGTAAACTAGCCTTAATATTGGATGTGAAAATCAGATGAATTATTAATATTGAGGTAAAACTGTGAATCTCTCAATTTTAATCCCCCTTAAACTTCTCCATAGTGGCCACTCCTTCCCCGCTTATCCCTTCAGCTTTAAACACTTTGAAAATGGTCATAAAAATGATTTTCAAGTCTAATAGAAAGGATTGGTTTTTTACATACCAAACATCATATTCAAATTTCTTTTGCCAGCTTATAGTATTTCTTCCGTTGATTTGTGCCCAACCTGTAATACCTGGAGTCACTAAATGTCTTTTGCTTTGCTCTTCATTGTAGAGTGGCAAATATTCAACCAATAAGGGTCTTGGCCCAATAAATGACATATCCCCTTTTATGATGTTAAGTAACTGAGGAATTTCATCCATACTTGTTTTACGAACAATTTTACCAATCCAGGTCAATCTTTGATCATCAGGAAGGAGTTCACCATTTCCATCCTTATCATCACGCATGGTTTTGAATTTAATGAGCAAAAATATTTTCTCATTTAAACCTGGTCGTTTTTGAGTGAAAAAAACTTTACCATTTTGGAAAAACGCTAAAAGAAGTGCAACAACAATAAATATTGGACTAGCAATTACTAATGCAATAAATGCTATAAGTTTATCAAAAAAAGGTTTGAAAAAATTTCTATACATACTATTTGATAACTCCTAAATGCATTAAAGCATCTCCTTCATGAACTATTGGATTGTGATTTAAGCCTATCACATAGCCATTAACTGAAGAGGTAACTTTATTTTTAAATCCTCCAAAAGGATCATTGATATGTCCCAACAACTGATTTTTCTTGATTTTTTCACCAGATTTTACAGCTGAAAGAAAAACACCTGATCTCCTAGCCCTCACCCATGAAGAATTTTTGATAATTAAATTTTCATAATCAGCCTTTTCCGCTGTTTCTCGCATACCCAAATGTTGCATTAATCTTCTAGCACCTTTAATTCCTTCTCTAATAGCAAACTCGTCAAAACGGGAAGATTCACCCCCTTCATAAACTAATATATGCTTCCCAAATTTATTAGCGGTTTGCCGCAATGAATTAGGCCTAAATTTTGAATCTAATGTGAATGGAGCATGAAAAGCTTCTGCAAGTTCAACATTCTTTTGATCTTTCATCATGCACCTCACTTGAGGATAGTTAGTTCTATCCGCACCACCTGTATGAAAATCTAAACCGTAGTCTATGATTGGCAAAATTTCTTTTGTTAGAAAATTAGCCATTCTAGAGGCCAAAGATCCGTTTTTATTACCAGGAAATGATCTGTTTACATCTTTTCCATCTGGCACATACCGAGAGAAATAAATAAATCCGTAAACATTGATTATAGGAATACAAATAACCGTCCCAATTTTTGGTTTATGATCATTCTTTTCAATCATTCTCCTTACAATTTCCGAACCATTAATTTCATCACCATGTAAACCACCCATTAATAATAAAGTAGGCCCTGGCTCCGTAGATCTGGCAATTGTAATGGAAACATCTATTGTAGTATGAGAAGGAAGTCGGGCGATATTTACATCCACTACTTTTTCTTCTCCTGGAGCAATTTCTATTCCGTTTATAATCATCTGTTGAATATTAGACCTTTATGCAAAGGGTTTAAATTGTAAAGAATAGATGGATTTTTAAAAGAAAAATACCACCAAATAGTTCCAGAAACAAAAATGCCAATAATCGAACCAACTAATGTATCAACCATAAAATGCTGAAATAAATAGACTCTAGAAATAGCTACTAAAATAGCCAAAAGCATATAGATGACCTGCAATAATTTATTTTTAGTTAATAATATCAAAATAGTGGCTAAAGCAAAAGCGGAAGCTGAATGTCCGCTTGGCATGCTATAATAGGTATGAAGATCTATTCCTTCTATCAAATTAAATGAAGTCAAAGACTCTTGGAACTTTAATGCCGGTCTTGAAGCCTCAAACACTATTATTTTAAGAAATTGAACTATAAAAAAGTGAATAACACCTGTTAAAGTTAATAGGATAGCATAATAAAGTCTGTAGAGTAATAGAATTATACCTGAAATTACAAAAATATGCCATTCGCCCAGCAAGGTTACGTAACTAAAAAACACATCACCAAAAGGATTATGTCTTTTATTAAGCCAAAATAAGAAAGTGCCTTTATCTAAAAATAGCACTAATATTAAGGCAGTCAAAAAATAAAGTACATACATCAGAAATGCAGGACTTTGTAATTTTTCTTTTAAGCTTTCCATTCAAATCTTAAATATTTAATGGTTTCCCCTACTTTTGAAAATTTTCTTTCATATCGGGTTGAAATTCCATAATGCTCCTTTAAATATACGGAATTATGCAAATCATTCGTAAAATGCAAATCTTTAATATCATCCCGAGCAGGTAAAACTTCATTTAAGGTCCATTCAAATAATTGGGTGTTATCAGTTTTGAAATAAATCCGTCCTGTACCGCCTTGAATTCTTTTATAAATCTCAAGAAACCGGTGAAAGGTTAGTCTTCTTTTCTCATCTCTATCTCGTGGTCGTGGATCAGGGTGAATAATCCAGATATCATTTACTTCACCTTCGGCAAACATCTGCTCCAAATCCAAGATGAAGTTTCTTGCAAAAGCCACATTCTTTAATCCTTCCTCAATTGCTTTAGAACTTCCTTGCCATAATCGTTCACCCTTTATGTCTATACCTACAAAGTTTTCATTAGGAAATTCTTTTGCCAAACCAATGGAGTATTCCCCTCTCCCGCAAGCTAATTCTAAGTTTATTGGATTTGGATTACCAAAAACATCTTTTCCCCAGTTTGATTTTATATTTGGAAACCTTTTATCATCGTACTCAATAACATTATGACGATTTTGTAAATCTTCAAATCTCTTTAACTTTTGTCTACTCATATTTACAAATTGGGAATTTCAGCTACTGCAAAGGTAGAACCTCCTACAAATATTAAGTCCTTATCTGAAGCATTTTTCTGAGCATTTTCAAAAGCTTCCAATACAGTGGGAAATGAATTACCATTTAATCCATATTTAGAAGCCATTTCTTGCAAATGATTAGCATCCAAAGCGCGTGGAATGTTAGCTTGTGTGAAATAATAAATTGCGTTTTTAGGAAGTAATTCCAAAACTCCATCTAATTTCTTATCATTTACCGTTGCAAAGACGAAATGCAGTTGTTCGAAAGCTTCATTCTCAAGCATTTTCACTATATACTCAAAAGCAGGGATATTATGTCCGGTATCGGCAATGATTTTTGCGTTAGATTTCTCATTTGGAATACGCTGCCATCTACCCTTGATTCCCGAATTTTCTATTACATTTTTCAATCCGTCTTTGATATGATTGTTTGTAATAGAGTATCCTTTTTCTTTTAAAATTTGTACGGCAGTAAAAACGCTTTTTAAATTTTGAATTTGATAGCTAGCTGAAAGGCCAGATTCGAAATCTAAAATCTCAGAACTTTTGAGATTCTCAGCAGTCATCTTCCAATTTGGTACTGACTCTTCCCTTATGCTAATCTTAAATAGTTCTTTACTATCAAAAAATGTAGCGCTTTTAGAATTGGCTACATCTTTAATAATTAACTTAAGTTCATTTTCATCTAATGAAGTAATTATCGGGGTATTTTCCTTAACAATCCCCGCTTTCTCTCTTGTGATTTCCTCTAGGGTATTACCTAAAAATTGCTGATGATCTAATCCAATCTGTGTGATAATTGACACCTCAGGTTGAATAACATTCGTACAATCGAGCCTACCTCCCATGCCTACTTCTATAACCGCAATGTCTACCTCTTCTTTAGCAAAATAATCAAAGGCCATTACAGTGGTCAATTCAAAAAAGGATGGTCTTAATTCTTCAATGATGGGTTTGAATTTTTCTACATATTTAATCACCTCATCTTGGGAAATGGGGTCTCCGTCTATTCTCATTCTCTCTGTAAAACTTATAAGATGAGGAGAAGTGTAAAGTCCTGTTTTATATCCTGCTTCTTTTAAAATGGAGGCTAAAAAAGAGGTTGTACTTCCTTTCCCATTTGTTCCCGCTACATGAATGTATTTTCCTTTGAGATGAGGATTACCTACAGATTCCAATAACGCTATGGTATTATGCAAATCCTTTTTATAGGCTGGGCCTCCTACCCTTTGAAACATGGGTAACTGTTCAAATAAAAAAGCTTCCGCTTCCTGATATGTCATAGGATATTATGAATTCTAAGATTTAATTTGAGCGTATTAAAAATGTGATGGTTCCTTTAGATTGAGCAGCTGTCTTCCCTCCAGATGTTTTATAAAAAGAAAGTTTTTTTACTTCGTCTTGGTATATTTTCATAACATCGGCAGAGACTGAAAATTCTAATGGCTTTACATGTATAACCTCTCCATTGTTATCTACCCTAATTTCAAATACTATTTTTCCATTTTGTTGAGAAGGATCATTTGGTTTAGGTGGTGATACCCATTTCCAACCTGACATATCAAGTTGACTGTCACTTCCTCCGCCTTGAGGCCCCATCATAGCATCTGCGTCAAGCTCGCCTTCTGGGTTTCCTTGATCACCTGTTTTATCATTAGTTTCTCCTTGAGAGGTATTTTCACCTGGAAACAATGCATTTGGATTGGCTTTTGGCTCCTCTTTTTTCTCTTCTTTCTTTTCTTGCTTTGGAGTTTCTTTTGCCTTTTCTGTAGGGGTATCTTCAACTTTTACGGGAGCATCCTCATTAGTAACGGCTTCTTCCACTACCTCTTCGGCTGGCTCGGAAACCTCTTCTACTACATCATTTGCATCTGATTCAGTAGTTTCTTCTATTTCTTCTTCAACTGATTCTTCAGCTTCCTCTGTAGGAGTCTCTTCTATTTCTTCTGCTTCCTGACCTGAAACAGGTTCATTTCCTGATCCTCTATTATCGATTCCCATATTCAATTCAATGCCATACTCTGGTAATGGAGGATATGGTTCTTTCCAAGCGGTAACCCATAGGAATAGCAAGAGCAACAAAATATGAAGCCCTACAGATACGGATATTCCAATTATCCGATTCTTCTTTTCCTTATGTGCATAATCACTCATTCGGCTGTGCTGCAATCGATACTTTTGCTTTTAAAGACGAAGCTATGCCTGCAACCCTTACTAAATGTTCGGTAGGAACACTTTTGTCTATGTGCAATACTACCACACCTTCGTCTGCATTTCTTAATTCTCTTTTGATAGCTGTTTCTATATCGGAAACTGCTACTCTTTTATCATTAACGAAATACAACATGTCTTTTGTTATGGTAACGCTCACTTTTTGCATTACAATATTCGTAGACTTGCTGGAAGGCAAATTAACGGGTAATCCTGAAGGGGTAATGAAAGATGAAGTCAGCATAAAGAATATCAACAACAGAAATATAATATCTGTCATGGATGACATGCTGAAAGCAGGATCAACTTTATGTCTGGGTTTCAATGACATGCTACCTTATTTAGATTCTTGAAGTAAATCAATAAATTCAACGGAGGTATATTCCATTTTGTGAATTACCTTCTGTACTTGAGTTACTAGGTAATTGTAACCTAAATAAGCTATAATCCCTACTGACAACCCAACGGCTGTGGTAATCATAGCTTCATAAATTCCTTCTGAAAGCAATTTTGGACTAACCGAACCTTCCTCCTGGGCAATGGCAATAAAGGCTTGGATCATACCCGTAACTGTACCTAAGAAACCTATCATAGGTGCTGCACCGGAAATGGTGGCCAACAATGATAAATTCTTTTCTAATCTATATATTTCAATCTTTCCAACGTTCTCAATGGAGACCTCAATATTCTTTAGGGGGCTTCCAATCCTTGAAACGCCTTTTTCCAACATTTTGGCAATAGGTGTTTCATTTTGAGAGCATAACATCTTAGCTTGATCAATTTTACCCTCTGAAACCAAAGATTTTACTTGATTTAACAATCCAGTTGGAGTTTTGGAAGACTTCTTAATAGTTAAAACACGTTCCACAAAAATAGCAATTGCGGCCGCTGATAATAACAAAAGGGGAATCATAACATATCCCCCTTTTAAAAGTAAGTCGAACAAATTAACGCTACTGTCGGAAGCGTTTACCATTGCAGAATCTGCAACAGTGGTAACTTGTAATAGTGTCATATTTTAAATATCAATATTTCAATGGCCAAGGTTGTTCTTTATATTGTCCTGATAATTCTGTAGCTCTAGTACTTGCCGCAGCAAAGCTTTCAGTTTCTTCAATAGCTACTCTATTAAATTTACTTTTTCCGAAAGGCGGTATAATATAAGCATTGGTACCGTCTTTCGACAACTTTTCTGCATAGTCTTTGGCTAAATCCTCATCAAAGAAACTACCCACAACAACATATGAACGACCTGTTCTTGAGTTTAGTGTATTGACTACTCCTACTGTTGGCTCTGCAGGCTCAATTACTTCAGGCTCAGGCTCTACTGGTTTTTCAACTACATAAGAGGTTGTATCTTTTACCGGCTTTTGAACCACAGGTTCTTTTTCAGGCTCTCTTAAAAAGAAAAAGTAAATTAAAGCAACAGCAATTAAAATAATAATCGACAATGTTATAATAATTGGTGCTGCGGTATCCTTTTTAGGAGGAGTGTAAGTAGAAACTGGTTCTGGTTCTGGTTCTTGCTCGTCTTCATCCCCAAATGGATTTGGATCATACACAAAATCACCTTCAGTGTCTGAAGATGCAGTAGTTTCAGAAGTATCAAATGACGTTTCAGTTTTTGATTCATCTTTATCTTGATCAGCATCAAAATCATCAGAGGAATCTGAATCATCATCACTGTCTAAATCAGGAAGACCGAAATCCTCATCATCCTGTTCAGGCTCGTTATGTAAGTTTTCGTCTTTATACTCTTCGTCTTTTTTGTCCTTTTTGGCCATATTCTGGTAATTTAAGGTTTACTCTAGCTTAAAAGTATTAAAAAATTATAATACTTTATCAATAAACTATTATTTTTCAATAAAATCAATACTCAATATTAATTAGTTTTGACTCTAATAATCAAATATAATGGCAAATATTGATATTAAAAACATTAAAATGAATATGTGAAACCCGCTAAAATTTGAAAACCACGGTTAGGATACCCCAAATAATACTCGTATTTATTGGCTATCAGGTTATTAGCATGTAAGAAAATTAAACTCCTATTGCTTAACTGATATCCTAATTTTATTCCTAAATCATAAATAGGCAGTATTGATTCATCTATATTGAATGAATAGTTTGCATTTTCTTCAACAAAAGTATTTGCATTGCTCATGCTACCCTGTAAATGAGCATTTAATCCTATCTTTAATTTATTAACCACCCAATACTCAGAATTGAATTTTAGTTGGAAATTAGTACGGAAAGGCATTACCAGATTTTCACCTACGTCATAATAAAAATAATCTCCTCTAAGGTTGATCCTTAGCTTATTGACATTTGTGGATAATGAAGCATAAACGTTAGCTTCAGTATTATTTTGGTTAAAATATTTAGTTCTATATCTTATTTCACCCTGGTTCTCATTATAGAATGCTTCATAACCAAAATTATGACGAACAGAAGCAATACTAAAACCAACTTCATAGCCTAGATAATTACTTACTGAGCCTCCAATTCCTCCATAAATCTGAAATGGCATTAAGGTATTATTCACTTCTACTGTGTTATCTAAATAAGGGTTTTCCATAAGGAAATCTCGATATCGATTTGCTCTAACATCTCCTTTCAATCCTCCAAAAATGCTCAATTTATCAAATGGTGAATAGGTGATATTCAAGTCAGGATAAATATGTAATTTATTCATGTTTTCTAATGTATCATTCTCATGAACCAAATTAAGTCCTAATCCAATTTTAAGATTTTCTATTGAAAATCTTACTCCAGGCTTAAATCTCAGAAGGTTCCGATTATGTGCAGAGTCTAGTTCATCAAATTTCAAATTACTTATAAATCCATCTGAATTAAAATAAGCCGTCCAATCTTTATTTATATCAAAGCTATTTTCAATCTTATAATCAAATGAAAATTCTGAATTATTGATATTGGTAAACAATTGGTAGATATCCATATCAGCATTATAATGATATTGGCTATTTTCGCTTTGGTCTTCTAAGGAAATTCTGGCTCCAATAGTATGAAAAGTTCTTTGCAAAGTATCCCTATCCACTTCTGAATATAATGCTGTATCATAACCATAGAGATAATTATTATGTCTCTCGTAAAAAGCCTCTGCATTTAATACTGCCTTGTTGAAAATCATCTTACCATAAGGATTTATTCTTTGATAACCCGAGCCTGAATTTCTACCATCTATAGGTCCGTTAGCAAAACTTTGGTGAAATAAATTTACTCCATAGCTTTTATCCTTGCTTCTTTTACTGGCAAAATTTCCCTCAAAATAAGAAGCTCCATAATTCCCTCCTCCTATTTTAACTTGGTTGGCATATAACTTTTCCAATTTCTCATCTTGAATAGTAAGCACTCTAATTCTAGGCGCCAAGCTATTAAGATTAGGAACAAACTGTCTGGAATTAATGTCAACATCTACTGTAGATTCATTATTTTTAATTTCGGGAACTTTTTTAAAATCCCTGTTAATTCTAGGAAGATCAATTTTTCGATTTTTCTCAATAATAACCTGAGAATCCTCAAGATCTCCTTCTTGGTCCCAATTATCCTGACCCATTACCATAAAGGGAAAACAAAAAGCAAGGAATAAAATATATCTTAGCATATTAATTTTTTGTAGAGTCATTTTCAATCACTTCTTTCATTTCAATTGTATTCTCTGAACTATCCTGCTCAATTTTAGGATCTTCTTCTTGTTGTATTATTTCAAGCTTCAATTGTGCTTCATCTTTTAATACTTTTGAATCTGCATTTTGAATAATAGAATTTAAAGTAGCTTTAGCTTGAAAGATTTCACCCATCGCTAAATAGTTATCGGCAATTAATAGAAATGATTTTCCTAACCATTGTGCATAAGAGCCGAAATTCTTATTCAATTCAAATAAGGTGTTAATAGACTCTTGATAGTTCTGGGAATTATATTGCATCAATGCAATCATATATTTAGATTCCGCAGCAAATTCATCTTTGGCGGCATTAACAGCATTTTGAAAACTCACTTTTGCATCTTCATATTTACCTTGATAGTAATTTGCCATCCCTTTGTTCAAATAAGCCTCGTTAATTGCATTTGCGTTTACAGCGGCATCCTCCAAAATTAAATCTGCATACATGATCATTTTGCTGTAATCCGATTTTGCTTTGGCAATCTCTAACAAGCCAGTGTATGCATTATATTTATCCTTCTTATTTTCTGCTTGATCCAAAAGTTTGGTGAAAAATAAACGTGCTTTATCAAATTCTTCTTTCTCCAATTCTATTTCCGCTATTTTTTGAATAGAGCGTTTATTAAATGAAGTTTTATTATCCTCTACAACCTGATAAAACAAATCTAAAGCTTGATCAAATTGATTATTTCGGTAATAAGAATCAGCTAAATAATACCTGGCTTCTGCTGTTAAAGAATGTTCCGGATAGTTTTCAATATAAGCTTTGAATGATGAAATTGCTCTATCATATTTTTGATTAAAATACAATGACTGTGCAGCATCAAATTCAATCTTGGTTACTTCACCATCATTGGGATTAGCATTTTTATAAGCTGTCAGATATTGATCCAAATCGCCTTCTTTATTCATAATAGAATATAACTCCTGCAATCCGGCCAAGGCCCCATTAGCGTTTGAATGTGTGATGTAATTCTGCAAAATCAAGGTATAATCTTCCTCTGCCTTTTCATATTGTTGTAAATTGAAATAGGCTAATGCTCTTTTCGAATATGCAAATGGTCGCAAAGGACTTTGAGGTAAGTTTTTCAATAAATTGGAAAAGCCAGTGATTGCTGTTTCATATTGTCCAGATTCAAATGCTAATTGTGCTTTCTGGAATATGGCGTTGTCATAATAATTTGAATTGGAATAGTCTCTTATTACCTTATCAAAGCTCTGATTAGCTAATTTTTGATCTCCATTAATACTGTGGACAACTCCTTTTTGAAAATAGGCATAATCAATATTGGAATTTCTCTCATCAATGGCTTTCTGATAATAATTAATTGCCAATTGATAATTTTTAGTTACATAATAGCAATCTGCCAAACGAATTACAGCATCTTGATAATAAGTAGCTGATTTCCCGTTTTTCAAGTATTCTTTAAAATATTGAAGAGCTTTTTCAAATTGCTTATCATTATAATAAGCATGAGCAAGACCGTAATTCAAATTTGCATACCAGCTATCGGAATTATTACTATTCCTGATGGATTTTTCATAAGATGAAATAGCCTCTTTATATTTTTTACCGGTTGAAAAAGACTCGCCCATCCAAAAATAAGTCTCGCCAAGTAATGACTTATTTTGAGGGTATTGTACAGATTTTTGAAATAGCTGCATAGCACGGTAATAATTAGCCTGATTGAAATATTCCGCCCCTTGGTAGAAAGTAACCTTTTGATAAGCTTCCTTTAACTTCAATGATTTATTATCAATCGATTCTAGGAAGTTAATAGCTTGATCATAAGCATTAGAATTTAAATATGCTTCACTCAATAATTCATTGGCTTGAGTTAGATAACTGCTATTAGGATGCTCTTTAATAAAAGAGGATAGTTCATTAACGGCAGAGGCTGTATTCCCCTGTTTTAAATATAATTTAGCTAGTTGAAAATGACTTTCTTCAGCTATCTCCTCATTAAAATTCAAGAGTTTTGCCTGCTCATATGCATTCGTAGCAAATCGATAATTTTCTTGTTTCACATACAATCCTCCAAGGTAATATGCATTGAATTGAGAAAGAGAATCTTTAGTTATGCCAACCTCTTCAAAAAGATGAATAGCCTCTTCATATTCTTTTAATTGATAGGCAACATATCCCATGCGATAGAGTAACTCCCTATCCATTTTGCTTTTACTCTCATTTCTATATTCTTCAAAATATTCGTTTGCTTTTTCAAATTTATTTTGCTCAAAATAAGCATCACCTATTATTAGTTTTATATTGAGCGCTTCTAATCTGCTTAATCTAGGCAATAAATCCTCAGCATAATCAATTAGCTTTTGAAATTGGTTTCTTTGGTAATAAATATTGGCAATCATATTTGCCGTTGAAATTTTATATGCATCATTTTCAGCTGCTCTTTCTAGGTCTAGAAGCGCTTCATCAAAGTTTTTTTGCTCGAAATTTATATAGCCGGAATAATAATTAGCCGCAGATTGATATTGATTATCTCGTCTTTTCAATCTATTGAAGAATGGCAAAGCCTCTTGAAAAGCCCTTCTACTGAAATAGGCATAAGCTATTTTAAATTGATAATGAGTTTTATCATCACCTCTCAATTTCTCAGCATTCGTTTTTTCATAATACTGAATAGCCTTTGCATAATTTTTTTCTCTGAAATAGAAATTACCTAATTCAAAATAAGCTTCAATTGCTTTTGGGTGTGTGGGATTTGATTCCACGAATGATTTGATACGTTTTTCCCCATTTGCTTGATATAAATAAATGGAAATAAGAGCACTGTAATACTCAGCATTATCTGCCTTTAGCTTGTTTTTATCTTGATGACTTAGATAACTCTCAAATTTGTTTTGAGAAGCCGTGTATTGTTTTTGCTCAAAGAATTCTATCCCATCCTGATATATTTTATCAGCCTGAGTATTAACAAAAGCATATTGGCTCATTAAAGAGAAAGGAAACAAGAAAATGAGTCCTAGAATTAGAATATTTTTATTCATTCTGATGATGATAAGTCTTGCAAATTTATTTAATAACCTGTCAGGTTTTGTTTTTAATATCGACATCATATTTTAAAATATTTGTTAATATTGGCAAGTTTAAAACCTGACAGGTTTGATGTTTTTTTGTTTAACGCCATTTCAACTAAATAACTGAATATTTCATCAATTATTTTTTCAGTGCATCAATTTGTATACCAATTCCTTCATCAGCTGTGCTTCACTAATATTAGCTGTCACTCCTTTAAACATTAAATCAGCTTGAAAAATATGCGCAAGATTCTGAATGGTTTTATTTACATTAAATCTTCTGCTTGCAGCCAGATAATCTTTCGCAAAAAATGGATTCACGCCCGCTGCTGAAGCCACACCTCTTTCACTTTTATCTGGTGAGTGATGAATGAGCAATACTTTAGCGAAAAATGCATGAAGAAAAGCAATATTGACCACCGCAGGATGATTTTTAGGGTCTGAAGCAAAATAATTAATTATTCTGTTTGCCCTTAATGCATCTCCTTTTATAATGGCACTTTGCAGTTCGAATATGTTAAAATCCTTATTGATGCCTACATATTCCTGAATCAAACCTTCATTGATTTCAACCGGATCAGAAAAGTTGACTAATACTTTATCAATCTCATTGGAAAGCCTTTCTAGATTATTCCCAATATATTCTGTAAGCAGCAATAAAGCCTGTCTATTGATAGTATGTCCTTTTGACTTTACATAATTTTGAATCCAGTCAGGCACTTTATTTTCGTATATCTTATTGGATTCCAATAAAACTGAAAATTGCTCTAGCGTTTTAACTATTTTTTTACGCTTGTCTAGCTTTTTGTGCTTATAGCAAAATACCAAGACCGTTGATGGTTGAGGACTTTTCAAATAATTCTCAAACATTGAAAAATCAAAGTCACTTTGTGTGAATTCACCTAGATTTTGAGCTTCCTTGACTATGATCACTTGCCGTTGTCCCATCATGGGGAAAGAACGAGAAGCAGAAACTATCTGATCAAGTCGAACATCTTTACCGTAAAGGATTTGTTGGTTAAAGCCTTTCTCGCTTTCATCTAAAGCATTTTTTTCAATGAAATTACTGATTAAATCTATAAAATAAGGCTCCTCTCCATGTAGGAAATAAACGGGTGCATAATTACCGTTTTTAAGGTCTGCCAGTATTTGTTCTGCTGATTTTGCCATAAAATTGAAGTAATGGTGCGAATATAAACTATCCTTGCGGGAGTATCAAGTAACTAGTATCGAGTAGTTAATTTCTAGTATCTAGAATAAAGAAGAGCTAGCTTTTTATACCACAAAAGAAACAAAAGAACACAAAAGAGTTTTCGCTACAGCGAAATTCACCCTTCATTCATATTCTCACACCCTACTTCCAACTATTTCCTTCAACCATATTTCAGCAGTTGATGCTTCCAGTCCCCCCTTTGGAGGTTAGGGGGTCTTCAGCCTCTCTAAAATCTCATACACCGCAGGACATACCTCTGCATTCTTAAAGGTCTTCTTCAAAATTTGATGCATTCTTTTGCGATTGGTATGCGGATATTCTCGGCAAGCTGTAGGTCTGCTTTTATAGACTATGCATTTATTATCATAGCCTAAGAACGGACAAGGAGCTGAATTCAAAACATAATCTTGGTCTTCATCTATGTGCAGATAAGTTTCAATAAATTCAGGCACTTTCATTTTCAGTGCTTTGGAAACTCTTTCAATATCTGATTGTTGGAAAATCGGGCTGGTGGTTTTACAGCAATTCGCACAATCCAGGCAATCCATTTTCTCGAAAACCTGAGCGTCTAGTTTATGGAATTCATCATCCAACTTTTTCTTCTTCCTCAACTGCTGGTAGAATGCCTTGTTCTGAGCAACATAATCTTTGCTGTTTTCTTTCCAGTTTTGATATAATTCGGTGCTCATAATCACTAATTTGAATTGTTGTGTGAAAAACTCAATATGGAGATAGCATTAGATAACCATTTCGAAATTGATAGCTATTATTTTTAGTTGGTGGCGAAAACACAAAAACCTGTCAGGTTTCTTTCAATTCAAGTAGAGTATAAAAGAGGATCTTTAACATTAATTTTAAATGACAAACCTGACAGGTTTGATGCAAACGGTAACTCAAAAACAAGGCAATTTAAACCAAATAAATCCCATCTTCTTTAATTTGGATTTTCTTAACTTTATATAAATGTCCTATTTGTCTTTTGAATTCCTTTTTGCTTAGCCCAAAAACATCATAAATTTCATCTGGCTTGGATTTATCATGATACGGCATAAAGCCATTGTGATCTCTCAATAGCTCTAGGATTTCCTTTTGCTTTTCTTCCTTTTCAATTTTCCACTGCACATCCATTTTACCATCTGCTCTAATGGATTTGATTTTGCCCTTGCCTTCCATTCCAATGTCTAAGGGGTCGAAAACGGTATTTTCGTAAACCAGACCCTTATATTTTTGATTAATGACTACCTCATAACCTAAATCTGTGATTCTATAAATTAACAAATCTACTTCCTGTCCTTCTTTCAAATCTCCTGAACCCGTTTTCAAAAATGATTCAATATGCATGGAAGCTACTATCCTTTCGGTTTTAGGATCTAAAGTGACATAAGCCACTATTAAATCGCCTACTTCCAATTCATCTGTTTGCTCTGAAAATGGAATCAAAAGCTCTTTTTCCAGTCCCCAATCTACAAAAGCTCCCACTTCCGTGATTTGCATGACTTCAAAAAGCCTGGCTTGGTGGAGTTCAGCTAAAGGCTTTAGTGTGGTGGCAATCGGGCGCTGAGCTGAGTCTTTATAGATAAAAACATCTATCTCATCTTCTATTTTCTTATTCTGCGGGACGTATTTATTAGGCAATAATACATCTTCATCTCCATCGCTGAGATACAGGCCTTGAGGTGATTCTCTGACTACTTTTAAAGTATTCCATTTTCCTAGTGCTAACATGCCTGCAAGTTAAGTCTGTTTTTTTGAAAAAAGAAGGATGGAGCTCAACAGCTCATAATTTGACAAGTTTTCAATTTCAATTCAGGAATTATAGAAAACTAAATAATATCTTTAACAAAAAAATCGTTTTATGGCATAAAAAGGATATGAAAAATCTAATTTTCTATTTAATAGTTTTAATAATAGGGTTTAGCATGAACTCATGCTCTGAAGATGAAATCAGTTTAGACCTCAATCCAAGCACTATTAATCTCAATCCACAGGCACCAGAAATTATCAAAAGTAACAATTCATTTGGTTTAGAGCTATTCAATAAAGTTTCTGAAGAAACAGAGGATAATCTAATGATGTCACCTCTCAGTGCCTCAACAGCCCTCAATATGCTGCTCAATGGCTGTGAAAGTGAAACTTATGATCAATTAAAAAATACACTAGCTTATCCTGATGGTATGGATATCCAAGAAATCAATGAAACCTATAAAATGTTAATCAAACAGCTATTAGAAGCTGACCCTCAGGTAAAAATGTCATTAGCAAATGCTGCCTTTTACCGTGAGCAGTTTATTGTGAAGCAATCCTATAAAGATATCTTAACACAAGACTTTATGGCCAATGTTCAGGCTTTGGATTTTAATCAACCTTCTGCTCTTAACACTATCAATCAATGGGCTAGTGACAACACCAATGGAAAAATCCCTGAAGTATTGAGTAGTATTAGCAGTGATGCGGTCATGTTTTTAATGAATGCATTGTATTTTAAAGGCGATTGGACCTATCAATTTGATAAAAGTAAAACTGCTCCATCCAGCTTTTTTCTTGAAAATGGAAATCAAATCCAAGTGGATATGATGAAAGGATCAATTGGCTCAAAAAGGACTTCTCAAAGTGGTGCAGCCATTATTGAAATGCCTTATGGAAGAACAAATTTCAGTATGGTAGTCATGGTTCCAAATAACAGCATAAGCGAATTTGTAAGTAGTTTGGATGCATCAGTTTGGAATGAAATTACTACCTCTTTAGATCGACAAAATGAGTGGTCTGAATTTGATGTCATGATGCCTAAATTTAAATTCTCAAATGAAAAATACCTTAATGACCAACTGCAAAGCATGGGAATGATCGATGCCTTTTCACCTTCGAAAGCAGATTTATCAGGTATTTCAAATGCCAATATTTACGTGTCCTTTGTGAAGCAAAATACCTTTGTAGAGGTAAATGAAGAAGGTACAGAGGCTGCTGCTGTTACAACAGTAAGTATAACTCTAACAAGTTTATCACAAAATTTTCCGGTAAATAAACCTTTTGTCTTTGCTATTCGAGAACGTACTACTAATACTTTGATGTTTCTGGGGAAAGTGATGAATCCTTTAGAAAACTAATTATAAAATAATTTGAAAGAGCAATTACTCAAAAACTCTACGCATCCTAACAGTTTTTCCAAATTCAATTTCTTGCAGTCCCAAACACTCAGTATCACGGCAAAATTCTAATTGAGAGGATATTTTAAAAATCAGGCCTAAGTTGGCTGCATAAACTTCAATTCTTTGATCATAATTTGAAATGGAGTCCTGATTATCTTCTTGGATTACCTGCACTGTGTTTTCAAAGGTAGAATCGGCTAATTCATAGGATTGAAAGGCTCTGAAAATACTAAATTCATCCTCTTCAAATTCTTGAGGATGACCATTCCAGCTTTTATTTTCTAATATAGGGAAACTTAATTTTACTTCTTCAGAATTACCTAATTTCAATTTTGCTAAATTAGAAGTGCGGGTTTTAACTACAGTTGATACTACCTCTTTATTGCCATTTTGATTAATTCTGTAGCGAAAACCTTCTAGTTTAGCTCCATTATCAGTAGCTACAGAATCTATCCATTCATCTTGAAGGAAATAGCGACTGGTATCTATAGTTCCGTCATTATTGTAATTGATTTCCTCAACCGAATATCTATCAAGACTTTGAAAATCAATAGGAAAAAATTGCAGCCCCAGAATCTCTTCATTTGGGGCTACAGTTGAATTTTCACAAGCTGTGAAAACTAAAATGAGACTAAATAGAATTAGATAAAGCCTCATTTTTCAGTTTTTGTTGATTGAAAGATGAATGAATCCAGCCTCCGCCAACTACATCATCTCCTTCGTAAAATACTGCGGCCTGCCCAGGAGCAATTGCTGGAATACCATTTCCAAAGAAAACTTTCATGGTATCTCCTACTTGCTCAATTACAGCTGGAGCACCATCATCATTATATCGAACCTTAGTGATGGTATCCAATCGGTCTTCCAGTGAAGTATATTTACTCATGACCAGATTTTTGACATACATTCCATCTCTAGAAAGCTCATCAAAAGTACCCAAAACCACTCTGTTTTTATCTTTTTGAATTTCAGTTACATAAACAGGATAACCCAAAGCAATTCCGAGGCCTTTTCTTTGTCCAACAGTGTAGAAAGGATAACCTTCATGAGTTCCCACTACAGTACCGTCTTCTAATACAAATTCACCTCCTTTTACTTGTTCTTCCAGCCCGTCTACTCTTCTTTTTAAGAATCCTCTGTAATCATTATCAGGCACAAAACAGATTTCGTAAGATTCAGATTTATTAACCAATTCATAAAAGCCTTTATCTTCTGCCATTTTACGAATTTCAGGCTTTGTTAAATCACCCAAAGGCAGAATCGTTCGACTTAAACTTTCTTGAGAAACACCCCAAAGTGCATAGGATTGATCTTTGTTTAAATCTTTCCCTCTAGAAATAATATATCTGCCATTTTCTTCACGTACTTTAGCATAATGCCCAGTTGCAATATAATCGCAACCCAGCTTATCAGCTCTTCTTAATAAAGAATCCCATTTAATGTGCGTATTACACAGAACACATGGATTAGGCGTTCTTCCAGCCAAATATTCATCCGTGAAATGGTCGATCACATAATCACCAAATTCCTCTCGAATATCCAAGATGTAGTGTGGAAAGCCCAAATTAACCGCTAAGTTTCGGGCATCATTGATGGAATCTAGGCTGCAACAGCCTGTTTCCTTTTTGGAACTGCCTGAAGAGGCATAATCCCATGTTTTCATCGTCATTCCTATGACTTCATAGCCTTGTTCATGTAGTAGAACGGCTGCCAATGAGCTGTCAATTCCACCGCTCATGGCTACTAATACTCTTCCTTTTTTGCTCATAATTCACGTTTTCACAGGATTCACAGTCCTGCTTTGGTGACACATTTATTTTGTGATGTCAACAACTTTTGTCGACATAAAGTGCAAATATAAGGAAGATTTATTCATTCAATTAAATACTAAATGATAAAAAGAAAAATAGCACCAAATAACTTACTTGATGCTATTAAAATCATTCTATATTATGCTGTATTCCTTAAATCTTTTATTGCCTTATTTACTTAGTAATCAGATTCAAGTCTTAACATATTTAATATTTCAGATACTGATTTTACGATTTTATTTTCTTGTAATGAGGTCACTTTAGCAAGTGCTCCATCATTAAAACCGGACCATACAGTTTCTCCACTTTCTCTATCTAAAATAGAAATGATTAAAGTTCCTTTTCCAACTTTAATCTGTTCTATACTTTCCTTATTTTCTTCGTCAAAAGCACCGCTGATCTTACCATCATCGCTCAAAATAGAGTAAATGACCAACATTTTAGATCCCGACTTCTCATAATCATAACCAGCAGCAATTAGCTCATGTCTAATCGCATCTTCCACCTCATTCTTTACAGCTAAAGTAGGAAAGGTAGGCTCTGTATAGGTAATTATACTGGTCATATAATCACTATTCAATATTACAGCTTCTTGTGAATTAGGCTCCATTTTTTGATCACTATTGATAATGCTAAAAGATTCATAGTTTTTATCAACTAAACCATCCATTAATTCAGTCTGAACATTTTGAGCATTAGTATTAGAAAAAAATAAAACTCCTAAAATTAATCCAATAAAAAATTTCATAATTATTTTTATTTAGTTCACTACTATATACTAATAGTTAAAACGAGGGTTTCATATGAATTCTAAAAATCTAAAAAACTCCAGTTAATTATATTTTATAAATAATTGATTATACAACATGACGATCATAATGACAACTAAATTTATAATTTATAATACAAGAAACGATTTTACAAACCTTAATAATAAATGGAATACTGATAAAAAACATTTTTTTGAAATGTTTTTTATCTTTTTAATTAATTGAAACATTTTATAATAAAATGACTTAATTACATCCAATAACTGAAATTACAACGTTAATATTTACAACAATCTAATTTTAAATTTTATGAGTTTACAGCCTACAGCATTGGCACCTATTTTTAACAAAAAAGATATTTTCGGTCGACAAATAAATATTGAAGATTATAAGGATAAAAAATTATTCATTGGTTTCTTCAGGCATGCAGGCTGTCCTTTTTGTAATTTGAGAGTACATGCTTTAACCAAGGTACATCAAAAATTGAAAGCAAAAGGTTTAGAAATGATTTTCTTTTTTGAATCCAAAGAGAGCGTTTTGCTGAGAAGTACTTTCCACCAGGAAGTATCTCCTATCCCTCTAATTTCCGATCCTGAAAAAGAAATTTATGCCAAATATGGTTTAGAGGAGTCAAAATCTATATCAAGGAATAGCCATATTACCAGCTTTATTCAAACGGCTATTAAAGCCAAATTCAAGGGGGTACCAATGAATATGCCGGAAGCCCAGGAATCTTTAAATACTATTCCTGCTGAATTTTTGGTTGATAAAGGACTAAGATTAAAGAAACTACATTATGCTAAAAGCTTGACTGACAGGTTGGATTTGGATTTAATCGAGAAGTTTGCAGATGATAGCAGTATTTTTGACCATGAGGATAAGGAATCGGCTTAATAGAGTAAAGGTTGATTCTCATTGTTCCGAATAGTAAAAATATTCTATCATTTTTATAAAAAAGATTAATTATTACTTAAATTTAAGTAATAATTGAACCTTTATTACCCATTTTATGTGTAAATTTTAAGTATGTTTGAATTTGACCCTGAAAAAAGTAATTCAAATAAATCAAAACATGGAATTGATTTTAATGAGGCTAAGAAATTATGGAATGATTCTTCAAGGGTTATTATTCCTGCAAAAAACATTGATGAAAATCGATATTTACTAATAGGGAAAATTAATGATATTTTTTGGTCTGCAATTTTCACTATAAGAAATGACAACATTAGAATTATTTCGGTCAGAAAATCTAGAAATTATGAAAAAGACATCTATAAAAGCATCTGAATTTGACACTAAGTTTGATAATGGTGAGGATATATCTGAATTTTTAGATTTAGAAAATGTCATCAAACCAGCAAATAAGCCTAAAAGAGTTAGTATTGATTTTCCAGAATGGATGGTATCAGAACTTGATAAGGTTTCTAAAAGATTAGGAGTTACTAGACAAAGCGTTATTAAAGTTTTTATTTCTGAAAAACTTAAAGAGAACTCTTTATAGGTTTTAGCAATTCGAATAGCTGTACCCATTCCCAATAATTTCCTTAACTTTTGGAAAAAAGTGAATGCTTAAAAAATTAAAGCAACTGGGTCCGGGAATGATAGTGGCCGCGGCTTTTATCGGACCTGGAACTGTGACTACAGCTAGCATGGCAGGAGCAGGTTATGGCTATACACTTCTCTGGGCTATGCTTTTCTCCATATTCGCCACCGTTATATTGCAAGAGATGACTGCCCGCTTGGGTACACAAGCTAAAATGGGCTTAGGAGAAGCAATTCGTAAAAAATCAACTAATAAGTTTTTAAGGTATTTAAGTTTTGCTTTGGTCATAAGCGCAATAGTAATTGGAAATGCTGCTTATGAGTCAGGAAATCTGGCAGGAGCTGTACTAGGTTTTGAAGATTTTCCAGAAGTTTTTGGCATCAATTTATTGCTTATCTTTATCGGAATCATAGCTTTTATTCTGCTATTTCTCGGTAAATACAAATACATAGAACGATTTCTAGTCTTACTGGTCAGTATTATGGGAATCGTTTTCATATTTGCAGCTATACTTTTACAACCTTCCATAACTGAAATCTTAAAAGGGCTTTTTATTCCAGGTATTCCAGAAAAAGCAGGTTTAATGGTTGTAGGACTAATAGGGACTACTGTGGTACCTTATAATTTATTCCTTCATGCTTCGGCTAGCAAAACGAAATGGAAAACTGGTGATTCACTGAAGTTATCAAGATTAGATACAATTCTTTCTGTAAGTTTAGGTGGATTGATAACCATGGCCATAATGATAACCGCTGCTGTTGCATTTGAAGGGAATTCGCAGGAAATAGATGGTATTGGAGCCTTGGGAGAGCAATTACAGCCCATTTTAGGCGATTGGTCAACTCATTTTATTGCTTTTGGATTTTTAGCAGCTGGTTTTTCTTCAAGTATTACGGCTCCCTTAGCTGCAGCTTTTGCTACATCTGAAATATTAGATTGGAAAGATGGCTTGAAGAATAAAAAGTTCAAAATGGTTTGGGCCTTTGTCCTCTTCACCGGAATCATTATAGCTTCTTTAGGATTTCAACCCACAGCACTAATACTTTTTGCGCAAGTTGCTAATGGATTGTTATTACCCATTTTAGCGGTTTATTTATTATGGATTGTAAATGACAGAGATCTGATGGGAAATCATGCCAATTCTAAACTCATAAATATAATTGGCGTTGTGGTAATTATTGTAACTTTATTATTAGGCTTAAAAAGCATATTCACTGCATTAGGAATTTTATAATCTAAAAAATGAGTTCAATAGATATTAATTGCGATTTAGGGGAGAGTTTCGGTCAATTTATAATGGGGAATGATGATGCCGTTTTCCCATACATCAGTTCTTGCAATATAGCCTGTGGGTTCCATGGCGGAGACCCTTTGCATATTGAAAATACCATCAAAAAAGCGCTTCATTACAATGTTCAAATTGGGGCTCATCCCTCCTACCCGGATTTAGCAGGTTTTGGAAGAAGAAAAATTGTGCTCTCCCATGAAGAACTTAAAGCTGCTGTTAAATATCAAATTTCCGCTTTAATAGGCATGGTGAAAAGCTTAGGTGGTGAGTTAAAATACGTAAAAGCTCATGGTGCACTTTATAATTCCATCGCTTTTGGTGAAAAGGAAGCTAATACTTTTCTGTCGGCAATAAAGGAGATAAATCCAGATTTGGCAATACTTGGCCTTGCTGGAAGTCCTTTTCAAGAAATCACCGAAGAATCCGGTTTACAGTTCATACGAGAAGGTTTTTTAGACAGGAGTTATCATGATGATGGAAGTTTGATGCCTAGAAAAGAAAAAGGAGCTGTATTAGAAACCGTAGAAGATAGCATTAATCAGTTCATTTCAATAGCTCAGAATGGCGAAGTGCAAACGACCAGCGGTAAGCGAATTCCTATGGAGGTTGATAGTTTATGTATCCATGGGGACAATCCCTTAGCGGAAGATATATTAAAAGCAATCCACCGATTGAATCAGCCAATTACAGTTAAATGCATTCAATTATGATTAATATTCTGCCTTATGGGAAAAGTGCTTTGCTTATCAATTTTAAGCAGAAAATTGATGCTAAAATTCACACTTTAGTAAAAGCTTATTTCAATTCAATTAGCGATTTTGATGAAATTAGCTACCAAATACCTGCTTATTGCTCCATTACAGTTGTTTTTAATTCGAATAAAACTGATTTTGAAAGCTTAAAATCCAAAATTGAAAAGCTTAAAATCAAGCCGGATAAAATTAATTCCGATTCTGAAATCATAGAAATACCTGTTTGTTATGAAATGGAATATGCCCCTGATTTAGAATCACTTTCAAAGGAAATTAACCTCGGCTCAGAGGAAATAATTTCACTACATACTTCTAAAACTTACGATGTTTATATGATGGGTTTCCTACCTGGATTTCCTTATTTAGGACAATTACCTGAAGAATTGGAATGTAAAAGAAAATCAACTCCCAGAAAGCATGTAAAGGCAGGAAGCGTAGCCATTGCAGGAAAGCAAACAGGAATATATCCTACCGATGCACCAGGAGGATGGCAACTTATCGGACAAACGCCCCTTAAAATATTTGATCCTAGAAAAGAAAATGCATTTATGATAAAAATGGGAGATAAAATTAAATTCAAATCAATTAGTGCCGAAAATTTTAAAATCCTACAAGAAAATGGCTAATGAACTGACTTTAACATTCTTAAAACCAGGACTACAAACTACCTTACAAGATAAGGGAAGAATAGGTTATCAATACTTAGGAGTTCCGGTTGGAGGTGCTTTAGATAGCACTTCTTATAAAATGGCTAATCAGTTGGTAGGTAATGAAGAAAGCGTACCCGTATTGGAAATCACCATGACAGGGCCAGAAATTTTATTTGATTCAGAAGCTTTAATAGCCATCACAGGCGCACCTTTCGAACTTTATTGCGATGATAAGTTAATTGAAAACAACACTGCTGTTTATCTTAAAAGTGGTTCTATTTTAAAGTTTGGAAAGCTAAAATCAGGCTGCAGAGCCTATTTAGCAGTAGCTGGTGAATGGAAAGCCAAAAAATGGAAAGGAAGTGTAAGTCCCTTATTGCAAGCACCAGAAGCAACACCAAATAGTTTTATTCAAAAAGGTATCAAATTAAAAATTGATTCAGCTTATTTAAACAAAACCGGCAGCTGGGATAAAAATAAGTGCACTCCTATTTTAGCTAATAAGATTAGACTTAGAGTAACGTCTGGTCCTGAATTTGAAAATATTTCTAGGGAAGCTATAGCCAAATTTTTCGGTCAAGGTCATAAAATCTCTCAAGATGCTAATAGAATGGGCTATAGGTTAACGACTGAATTAACCTCCAAGCAAGATGATTTAGAGATGATTTCGTCAGGAATTATTCCCGGTACGATTCAAATTACCGGAAGTGGACAGCCCATAATATTACTGAAAGACGCCCAAACCACAGGTGGATATCCAAGAATAGCTAATATAATTAATGAGGATTTAGACCAATTGGCTCAGTTGAAGCCAGGTGATGAGATTTGGTTTAGTCTGAAGTAAAGGCGCTAAAAAAGAAGTTGATTTTCATTATTTAAATTCTAAATTTCAAATAAATAGCTCATGAAATTCATTTTTTCAAATTTGAGGTGTTTAATTTGAATTTATTTTAAGGGTAATGGCCTTATCAAACAATTAGTTTGATTGGTATTTTAACAAAGAAGTTTTTGGAAACACAATTAAAAAGAATCAATAAGTTCCTAAGTGAGGCTGGTTACTGCTCCAGAAGAGCTGCTGATAAGTTAATAGAAGAAGGTGCAGTCACTATCAATGGAAAAGTCCCTGAGATGGGTACCAAAGTTGGGCCAGCTGATGAGGTGCGCGTTAATGGAAAGTTGATCACAGAGCCAAAATCTGACTTTGTTTATTTGGCCTTCAATAAGCCCAGAGGAATAGTATGTACTACTGATACACGGAGAGAAAAGGACAATATAATAGATTTCATAAATTATCCGGAGAGAATTTTCCCTGTCGGAAGACTGGATAAATACAGTGAAGGACTAATTCTATTAACTAATGATGGAGATATTGTTAATAAAATTTTAAGAGCCAGAAATAATCACGAAAAAGAATATATTGTTCATTTAAATAAACCCATTAAAGGAGATTTTATAGAAAAAATGGGGAATGGTGTTCCTATTTTAGATACGGTGACTAAAAAATGTTTTGTAGAGCAAATAGGTAAAAGTTCTTTTAGAATTATCCTAACACAAGGTTTAAACCGTCAAATTAGAAGAATGTGCGAATATTTTGATTATAAAGTGGCTGGTTTAAAGCGTATTAGAATTATGAATGTGAAATTGGATGTGGAAAAAGGAAAATGGAGAGAACTCTCTCCGAATGAATTAAATGACATCCAAAGTCTGGTAAGCCAATCCGATAAAACTCATGACAATTAAAGTCTCCATATTAATCTTTATAGTTAACCTATGGTATAGTTCCAATACATTTTCACAAGATTCAACAACTATCTATTTATTTCCCGGGCAAGGTTCTGACGAGCGTTTATTTGACAGCTTAGAATTCAAACATGATTATAAAATAGTCCATATTGAATATCCTATACCGCAAAAGGGAAGTTCATTAGCAACATATGCGAAAAGGATATCTAAACAAATTGATACTAGCAAGCAATACATATTTATAGGTGTTTCATTGGGCGGTATGATTATTTCGGAGCTCCAGGAGTATTTAAAACCCAAAAAATCTATTATCATTTCAAGTGCCAAATCCCGATCTGAACTACCTTTTAGATATAAATTTCAAAAGGCAATCCCCTTATATAAAAATGTACCACCAAAGTTGATGCTAGCAGGAGCTAAGTTTTTACAACCGATAGTGGAGCCCGATAGAAACACTAATAAAGCTACTTTTAAAAATATGCTATCTAGTAAGGATCCAGTCTATATGAAGCGAACTGTAGCCATGATCATTAATTGGGATAGAGAAATTGCGCAGGAAAATATTATTCATATTCATGGTACAAAAGACCGTACCATTCCCATTAGAAATGTGGAAGCCACTCACATCATTAAAGGAGGATCGCATATGATGACCTTAACGCAGGCCTCTCCTATTAATAAGATATTATTAGAATATTTGAATGATTAAATTTTTCGGCACTCCCGTAAAAATCATCTATTTTTGCGTTTTGGAAAATAAAATAGCATTATGAAATACCTGATTATAGGTTTAGGAAATATTGGAGCAGAGTACGAAATCACCCGTCATAATATCGGTTTTTTAACTTTGGACAGATTGGCTGACCAGCAAAAAGTGGAGTTTGAAACTTTGAAATTAGCCATGAAAAGTGAGTTTAAATATAAAGGCAGACACATTCATTTAATAAAACCTACCACTTATATGAACCTATCTGGTAAAGCAGTGAACTACTGGATGCAAGAGTTGAAAATTCCAAAAGAAAATATCTTAGTTATTACAGATGATATAGCGCTTCCCTTCGGCAAATTGAGGTTAAGAGCAAAAGGATCAGCCGCAGGTCATAATGGACTGAAAAATATTGAAGATATGACTGGCGGTCAAAATTATGCTCGATTGAAATTTGGCATTGGGGATAACTTTCATAAAGGACAGCAAGTAGATTACGTATTAAGCCCATTTACTCAGCAAGAATTTGATGAATTGCCCTTTATTATGGATAAAGCTTGTGAGATGGTTTTAGGCTTTTCAACCATTGGTGTCAACAGGACTATGAGTGAGTTTAATGATTAAAATATGAATTTGCCTTTTCCCTATCGCTAGCCTCCGGCTAGTGATGGATGCTTGTGCCTATGGCACGATTTTCCAGCTTGACTAAAAAGAATACTTCAGGGATAAAAAGCTGAAAAACGCCCGAGACGGCAGTATTTTCCACTAGCCGGAGGCTATCGGAAGAGAGCAGAAGACATAAAAAAAGCTGCCCCAAAATTAAATTTAAGACAGCTTTTAAAATAATAAGGTTAATTAGTTCCTATTCTGCAGATTCCTCTTCAGGAAGTAAAATAGCTTCAACAAATTGATCCTCATTTAAGAACTCATTTGCTGCAACTTTCAAATCTTCGGCAGATAAGGATTGAATTTTGTCCTCAGTTACAATGAAATTACTTAAATCATCATTATAATAGTAGAAACTATAAAGTCTATTCAACCAATAATCATTTTTGTTTAAGTCCTCTTTTAGATTTTTCAATTGTGCCTCTTTCACTTTAGCTAAATCCTCTTCCTTTACTCCATTCTTTTTAATATCTGCTAAAATCTCATGAGTGGTCTGTACTAAATCATCTACATTTTCAGGTCCACATGGGAAAGCTATTCTAAATGAATAACGACTTTCTGGTAGTCTTTGCATATTTGCAGAAGCACCAACTCCATAAACTCCACTCTTTTCTTCACGAAGAATATCAATCAATTCATTGGTTACTAACTCGCCCAGAGATTCTAAATGATAGCTTTTTTGTTTATCGTACTCCGTTTCACCATGATATAAAATAGTAGCATAACTTTTTTGATCCGTTCCTTTGATGATTTCTTCTTTTACTACGCCTTTTGGAGGTCTAATACCTAAATCCACCCAATTGTCTTCTCTTTCTACTGTTGGCAAACTACCCAAATAGGTTTCCAACATTGGAGTTATACCTTCTACGTCAAAATTACCTACAAAAACAAATGTAAAATCACTTGCATCAGCAAATCTTTCATTGTAGATATCATAAGCTCTTTGGAAATCAATTTTATCTAAATCTTCTGCTTTTGGAAAACCACCACCTCTTGGATTATCTTGTGATAAAATCATACTTACCTTATCACTATAATAAAACTGAGGATTTGACATCAAGTTTCCATACAACATTTTATTCTTACTAACATAAGACCCGAAAGCTTCTTCGTCCATTCTTGGTGCTATAAAATAAAGGTGAGTTAACTGAAATAATTCTTTCAAATCATTTGGACTAGCTTGGCCATAAAAGCCCTCAGATAGTGAAGATATGTAAGGATTTACCCTAACTGTTTTGCCAGAAAGCATTTTCTGAATATCAGTGTTAGAGAAATCAGAAACTCCAGCTTCTGAAATTAAAGAAGTCGCATTGGAAGCAGAATGATAATCTTCCATTTCGTATTGACTGTGTCCGCCAAAACTGTAAGCTCTCATTTTTACTTCATCATTTTTAAAATCAGTTGGTTTCAATACAACCCTAACCCCATTACTCAATTCCAGCTCGGTAACACCAATCTCCTTATGTTTTGTAGTATTAGTTACTTCACCAGCTTTAGGAGCTTTTGTCATAAAACTTTCAGCTACTTCTTCATCCTTATAAGCTTCAATGTCAGATTTCTCAACCTCTTCCAAAATTTGAAGAACATCATCTTCTGAAGGCATTTGATTGCCTTCTTTTTCAGCTCCTGTCAATACTACCACTCTATTATCATCAGTGATCCACTTATCAGCTAAAAGATTAATTTCATTTACTGAAATAGTATTAATTAAATTCTGGTAAAACTCAAATTCAAATTCAGCTCCCGGAATTGGATTTTCTCTTAAAAAATGTTGGATATAAGCACTCGCAAACCTATTTGACTCTGTTTTATCAAGTTCCTTCACTTGCTTTTCCGCACGATTAAGAAAGGTCTTTTTGTATCTTTCCAACTCAGAAGCCGTAAAGCCATGCTCTTTTACTCTTTTATTTTCTTCTACTATTGCTTTTAGACCTTTTTCAAAGCCATTATCTCCTACAATTGCAAAAGAGGAATAAGCACTTTTACTTCTCACCATAGGAGAAAAGCTAGTGCCTGCAAATAAAAATGGCGGTTCAGCTGACTTACTCAATTCATTTAATCTTTGCCCCAACATGCCATTATACATACTGTAAACCAAATCCCGTCTCATATCAGATAATGATTTCATTTCTTCATTATCATGTTTGTAATAAAGTTGAATTTGATTAAAATTTGCTTCTTTATCAGAAACTATGCTCACATAAGATTCATCATGTGCGGGTACTTCGTAAAGTTTTTTCTCTTTAGGATTTGATGGGTTTTCTAAATCACCAAAACGCTCTTTAATTTCTTTTTCCATCTCGGCTGGATCAATGTCACCCACTGCAATAACTGCCATTAAATTTGGACTATACCAATCTTGATAAAAAGACCTAAGCGTTTCATATTCAAAATTCTCTAAAATTTCCTTTTTACCAATTGGCAATCTTTTCGCATAGCGTGAATCTTTAAAAAGAATTGGGAAATACTCGTCTCTCATTCTTTGGCTTGCTCCTTGTCCTAATCTATACTCTTCAAGAACAACTCCTCTTTCTTTATCGATTTCTTCCTCAGTCATCAATAAACCATTGGCCCAATCTTCTAAAACTGTCAAGCCTTTATCCAAAACATCCTCATCATCTGTAGGAATTGGTAAAATGTAGACCGTTTCATCAAAACTAGTGTAGGCATTCAAATCAGCACCAAATTTAACTCCGGCTGATTGCAAATAATCCACCAATTCATTTTTTTTGAAATTCTTGGTTCCATTAAAAGCCATATGTTCAGTAAAATGTGCCAAACCCAATTGTTGGTCACTTTCCTGCATAGAACCTGCATTGATCACCAATCGAAATTCCACTTTATCTTCCGGCTTTTCATTTTGACGAATGTAGTAGGTTAAACCATTTTCTAATTGCCCTATCTTCACATTTGGATCTAATGGAATCGGTTTTTGCAGAGCTTTGTCAATTTCTGAAGATTGCGCTAAGGCCGAGCCTACTGAGAGAAACAGCACTAAAGCAATCAATAAATTTTTCATTTTAAGCATAATTTTAAGTTTATTTTTGATTTTAGGAGGACAAATTATTATAAAAATATCTCTCACACAACTATCGCATTAGTTTTTTTGCTAAAACAACATCAAACAATCAAATAATTGAGTCGTTGACTCTTAATTATGGAAGTAAAATTCAAAAAAGTTAAAAGCGATAAAATTAAAGATAGTTTTGTTACTGCATTAAAGGAATATGAAGAATTGCATGCTTATTCTGTTACACTCTATCAAAAAAGAATTAAGTCATCCTCTATGCAAGCTCAACCTATTATTTCAATAAAGAATATTTTTAGTGGAGTAAAAAGATATAGAATAATGCTGGGAGTTTATGTAAGCAGTAGTAATAGTCTTAAAATTGAAGATGTTCCCCAAAAAGTGATGACTGGCTGGTTTGCCCACGAATTAGGTCATTTAGTGGACTACCTCTCCTATTCAAATTTAGGAATGATAAAATATGGTTTAAAGTATGTGTTTTCCAATACCTTTAAAATTAAAGCAGAACATGAAGCTGATTATATTGCAATAAAAAAAGGGTTCCGAGAAGAAATTATTGCAACTAAAGAATGGGTTTTGAATCATGAATTAGTGGGCCAACGATATAAAAACAAACTTAATAAGTATTATTTATCCATTGAACAAGTGGAACTCTGCAATCTAAATGAACCACCATTTGTACCGATTTTAGAAAAATAAAAAGCCCTCCATTTGGAGAGCTTTTTCTTAAATTGTGATTATGATCAATAATTAATCCTCATCATAATATTGACTTGGCCAAACATCATTACTTCCATTGATATCTGGAGTAATTTTATTTGGATCGATTTCGATTTTCTCTACCTCTTTACTACCTGTAGTCAATAAATGATTCCAAGAATCACCTCTTTGCCAGATTTCAACAGGAAGTTCAACCATCTCAGTTGTTCCGTCAACATAGGTCACTTTCATTTTCACAGGCATTGGAACTTCACCTTTGTTAGCTAACACTAGTAAATAACTTCCTTGATAAGGATAAACGCCATCTAAAGCAATATCAATATTTCCATTTCCATAGAACCAAGTTCTCCAAAACCAAGATAAGTTTTCGCCTGCCACATTCTCCATTGTATTAAAGAAGTCTCCCGGAGTTGGGTGTTTATAAGCCCATCTATTGATGTATGCCTTAAAAGCATTGTCAAATCTTTCGTGACCTAAAACATATTCTCTTAACATTAAAAGACCCATCGCAGGCTTCATATAAGCAATCATACCCAAATTTCGAGTATTTGCAACATCAGGATAGGTAGCAATTTTTTCCCTATTTTCGCTTGTCAACCAGCCCACATAACTTCTGGTTTCATCTAAATCATCAGCAAATTCACCGTCATTAAATTCTTCAGAAGAATAGAAGTTGATGAAAGTATTAAATCCTTCATCCATCCAGGCATATAATCTCTCATTACTACCTACTATCATAGGGAACCAGTTATGACCAAATTCGTGATCAGTTACGCCCCATAATGATTTGTTTTTAGATTGATATCCGCAGAAATTCAATCCAGGATATTCCATTCCCCCTATATCGGCTGCTACATTTACCGCATTAGGGTAAGGATATTCATACCACTTATTAGAGTAATGCTCAATTGAAGCTTTAGAATATTCAGTAGATCGTCCATAACCATCTTCTCCATCACTTTCTTTTGGATAAGCAGATTGTGCCATCGCTTTTTTACCGCTTGGTAAATCAATTTTAGCTGCATCCCAGATAAAGGCAGGTGATGACCCCCATGCTACATCTCTGGCATTTTCCATTTTAAATTTCCAAGTAAGATTTCCTGATTGCTTTGGTCTTGTTTTAGAAGGATCTCCAACTTCATCTGCCGTAATTATATGAACGGTCTCATCGCTATTTGCTGCTTTAGCCATTCTGTTTTGTTGCTCAGAAGTTAGTACATCTTTTGGATTTAATAGCTCTCCTGAACCGACTACTATGTGATCATATGGTACAGTTACATTATATTCAAAATCACCATATTCTAGGTAAAACTCACCAGCACCAAGATATGGTTCAATGTTCCAACCTCTAATATCATCAAAAACCACCATTCTTGGATACCATTGCGCCATCGCAAATATAGTTCCATCATCCACCTTCAACTGCCCCATTCTATCCATTCCTTTCACCGGAATTTTATACTCAAAATCCATACTAATAGTTGCTGTACCACCTTTTGCTTCAATAGGTTCATCAAAGAAAACCTGCATTCTGGTGTCATTGATGATATGCTCACTTGAAGGATTGCGTCTTCTACCACTTACAGCTTTTAAATTGCTTATTTTATAACCTCCATCCATATCGCCAACATAACGGTTTCCCTGAATTGGGGTGGTTAATGTTCCTCTTGAGGTTTCAGTAAATCGATTTTGCTCCAAATGCAACCAAACAAATTCTAATGCTTCCGGACTATTATTGGTATAATCAATCGTGATTTTACCCCTAATCATTTCATTTTCTTCATCTAGGGTAACATCAATTTTATAGTCCGCACTGTTTTGCCAATAATTATGTCCTGGCTTCCCTGATGCCGCTCTGTATTCATTACCACTTCTATCGCCAAAAAATTTAAATAAATCCTGGTTGTTTTCTTGAGGTTCTTGTGCAAATAGGCTGGTCATTACGCCTAAAAACAACAAAAACGATAGTTTCAATACTTTCATATATTTTCTTTATGGTTTTAAATTCTAATAAACACGAAATTAATATAATTTTATTGCTATACACATATTTGTTTGATGAATGGACTTGCTTTTAACTAGACTTTGGAGGTGATATACCAACTCTATATATATTATGGTACTGATATATTACCATAAAGCAAAAAGGATAACTATAGCTTCCTTACGATAACTTCCATTTTTAAAATTCTCAGATTACTATATTCAAAACCACTCAGAATCAAATAGAAGTACAGTATAATGATGCTGTATTTTTAAAGAGATTATCTCCAATTAATAGATTCCACTATCCAATATTTTTGTAAATTAGATTAACTAATATTGAAAATAAAATGTCCAAAAATATATTAAGTAAAGTAGAATCATCAGACTTAATTGAGCAACTAAAAAACCGATTTGATAAAAATATGCACAGACATCCCAATATAAATTGGATGGATGTACAAATCAGACTAGAATCAAAACCTGATAAACTATATTCCTTGAGCAAAATGGAAGCCACAGGTGGAGAGCCTGATGTAGTAGGAATAGATAATAACTCCGGTAAATTTTTATTTTTTGATTGTGCTAAAGAGAGTCCTAAGGGCAGAAGAAGTATTTGTTACGATAGAGAAGCACAACTTGGTCGGAAAAAATATCCTCCTAAAAATAATGTTGAAGATATGGCAAAAGAAATTGGTGTTGAACTTCTCTCAGAAGCCCAATATCGGTTGTTGCAAGGGTTAGAGAGTTTTGATACAAAAACCTCAAACTGGATTAAAACTCCTGAGGACATTAGAAAATTAGGTGGGGCATTGTTTGGGGATTTTCGCTATGACACCGTTTTTATTTATCACAATGGTGCCGACTCATACTACGGAGCCAGAGGATTCAGAGGATGTCTGAAAGTTTAAAATTTAACATAAAGAAAATTTCTTTGAACTATATTTCCCTAACGAACGTTTGTTTATTATATTTGAGGAATGATAACTAAGACTAAGTTAAATAGAAAGCAGCAGATAATTGAAAAAGCGACTCAGCTTTTTCAAAAACAAGGCTATGCAGCTACTAGTATGCGCGATTTGGCAGGCTATATAGGCATTGAGGCAGCTAGTTTATATTCTCATATTAAGTCAAAAGAAGAAATCTTACAAACTATTTGTTTTCAGATGGCTAATGACTTTTTCCAGTCATTGGAAAAAATTGAGTTGGAAAAGTTAAGTGCTGATGAAAAATTGAAGAAAGCCGTTATTTCACATGTAAAGGTATTAACCAAGGATAGTGCTGCAAGTGCAGTATTCTTTTCAGAGTGGAGACATTTAAGTGAATCCTACCTTAAGGATTTCTTAACTATGCGAAATAATTACGAAAATAAATTTATACAAATATTAATCGATGGACATAAAGAAGGCGTCTTTAAAAAGATGGATGCGAAATTCACTGTTTTAGCATTGCTTTCTTCCATCAACTGGATGCCTTCTTGGTATAAGCCTGAAGGTAAATTAACTCCTGAGGAAATAGCTGAAAACGTAACAGATGTTTTCATTAACGGACTTAAAATACGATAAATAGGATCACAAACAAAAAAAATAAATTATGTACGGAGGCGGACAAGTATTTGAATCTTCATCAGTTAATAATGAATTATTGAAAGATGAAGATCCACAAAAATTAGCTGAATTTGAAGCTCGAATCGCAAGAGGTGAAAAAATAGAACCTAATGATTGGATGCCTAAGCTTTACAGGAAGCAACTGATCAGAATGATTGAGCAACATGGTCATTCTGAAATTATTGGTGCTTTACCAGAAGGGACTTGGATCACCAGAGCTCCTGGTTTCAAAAGAAAATTAGCTTTAATGGCAAAAGTTCAGGATGAAGTAGGTCATGCTCAATTGCTTTATGGAGCAGCCGAAACATTAGGGAAAAGCCGTGAACAAATGATTGAAGATTTGATCACAGGAAAATCTAAATATTCCAATATCTTCAACTACCCTACTTTCACATGGGCAGATTCATGTTTTATTTCTTGGTTAGTAGATGCCGGAGCTATCGTAAACCAATTAGCAAATGCTAGAGGAAGTTACGGCCCTTATTGTCGTGCCTTAGATAGAATTTGTGCTGAGGAATCATTCCATTTAAAATATGGTCATCACTGTGTAATTCATTTAGCTACTGGGACTCCAAAGCAAAGAGAAATGATGCAAGAAGCCGTAAACAGATGGTGGGCTCCTATGATGCACTTCTTTGGTCCTTCAGATAAAATGTCAACGCATACTCAGATTTTGACCAAATGGAAAGTGAAAATGGCGACTAATGACGAATGCCGTCAGCAGTTCTTGGATATGTACGTTCCAAAAATATGGGAATTAGGTTTAACTATTCCTGATGAAAATCTTAAGAAAAACACCGAAACTGGTGAATGGGAATTTACAGAACCAGATTGGGAAGAATTCAAAAGAGTAATTAATGGTGATGGTCCTTGTAACAAGGAGCGCTTGGCCGTAAGAAGAACTGCAGAAGAAAGAGGCGCTTGGGTTAGAAGAGCATTAACTGCTAAAACAAAAGGTGAAGAATACGTGGCGCCTTTGGCTTAATTACGAATTAGCTACCACCTTCGTCATTCCCGCGAAGGCGGGAATCTTACTTAATTGAAAGAAGAGCAGTACCTAATTATTAATCTTTAATTACTAATTATTAATTAAAAAAATGTCTGATTTTTTAAACTCACTTGATCCTAGAATCAACAGATTGAATATACCTGCTGAATTTGGCACAACTTTCCCATCAAAGGAAAACAAAGATCAATTTGTGACTTTTGAAGTATTTGTTCAACCTAAGGAAAACAAACCTTATCAGCATGAAGGAATAGTGCATGCACCGACTATTGACATGGCATTTTTATTTGCCAAAGAGCAATTTAGTCGAAGGGGAATGAGCTGTTCTGGTGTTTGGGTAGTAAACACAAATAATGTAAAAGTATCTCCAATCACTGAAAATGATGAAGACATTTATGATTTCATTCATGAGGAGATTATGGAAGGAGCTGAAAAAGGCGATTCTGAGAAGTATGAGATTTTCCATTTAAGAAAAAGAGGAAAGCAACATGTGCATGTAGGTAATTTAGAAGCCACTTGTTATGAAGAAGCACTTTTAAAAGCTAAAGGCCAATTCCAAGAAGAAAAGTCAGTATTGAATATTTGGGTAGCAAAATCTGAGGAATTCATGAAAATTGAAGGTGAAGAATTTGCAGATATTTGGGAAACACTTCCTGACAAAAAATACCGTGATGCCATGGATTACAAGGCAACGGAAAAAATCAAGAAATTTAAAGCAGAACAAAACGCATAAGCCATGACTGAAGAAGCATTAAAGGATTTATTATATAAAATAGCGGATGATTTATTGATCTTAGGTCATAGAAATTCTGAGTGGACAGGCGTAGGACCTTTATTGGAAGAAGATATTGCATTCTCATCCATGGCACAGGATAAAGTAGGACAAAGTCTGGCTTTTTATAATTTATTACATGAATTGGGCGAGCAAGATCCTGATACTGTAGCTTTCACAAGAAATGCCGATCAGTTTCATAACAGTCAGTTTGTAGAGTTGCCTATTGGAGAATATGATTTCAGTCTAATACGCCATTTCTTATTTGATCATGCTGATTACATCAGATTTAGCATGTTGGCAGATTGCCCTATTGAAGAAGTTGCGCAAGTTGCTAGAAAACTGAAAGGCGAAATCAAATATCATGTAATGCATGCCAATACATGGATTAAACAATTGGCTACAGCAAATGAAGAAGCACATGATAGATTGCAGAAAAGTTTAGATGAAGCTCTACCTTATGCTTTAGGAGTGTTTGAACCTTCTAAATTCGAAAATGAAATTATAGACGCTGGTGTTTACCCTGGAGAAAAGGCTATAGAAGAGCAATGGAAAGAAAATATTGCTTTAGTTTTAGACCAAGCCGGCTTAAAATTACCTGATTGGGATACTGTCAAACCTGTATATGGAGGAAGATACGGAAAACACACTGAGCATCTTCAACCATTAGTAGAAGAGATGAGCGAAGTATTTAGAGTGGATCCAACAGCGGATTGGTAATCAATTTTAGAATTGAATAGGTGGAATTTAATTATAAACCATTTTTAAAATGACATTAACTGAGGATAAAATTATAGAGTTGTTGAAAGAGGTGAAAGATCCTGAAATCCCTGTTATTTCATTGGTAGATTTAGGCGTGATAACAGGAATAGAGATCGAAAATGATCATGTTACGGTCAATATGACGCCTACTTTCATTGGTTGTCCTGCTATGGATTATATGAAGCAAGATGTTGTGGATGTGCTGAATAAAAACGGAATTGAAAACCACACAGTCAATCTAAACTTAAGAACAACCTGGAGTTCAGATTTGATATCCGATGAAGGCAAAAGAGCGCTTAAGAAATTTGGCCTAGCTCCTCCCCCTGTTCACAATAATGTAATTGAGGATTTGGATATCATTGAGCATGCAGAATGTCCAAATTGTGATAGTACTAATACCACTTTAAAATCTCCTTTTGGTCCTACGCTTTGTAGATCGTTACATCATTGCAATAATTGTGGAGAAGCTTTTGAGAGTTTTAAGCCTATTTAGGTGTTGAGGTGTTTATGTGATGAGGTTTTGAAGTGTGCATGCAGAGTTTATAAATTATTAAAATCTAAACTTTGGATATTTTCAAGGTTGGTACGGACACACGCGACACGCGTGCTCCAACTAGGTTAATTATCTCAATTCAATAGCAATTAGGTGCATATTCTCCTGAGTTAGTCTTGAAATATCTGGTATTATTTAAGTATAATTTTTCGTTTTCGTAGCTAAGCACAAAAATATATTCTTCTCCATTATAATACAGAAGTTGAAGAGCTGGATTTCCGTCAGAATCAATAACGATATTCCACTTACCATTTCCATTGTTTTTAGAAGCCGAACTGGCAGATGCTCCTAAGGCATCAATAGACATACTTGACCTTCCAGAGTAAGTAAAATATCCTTGTGAACACAAATCATAAATCTTTTTACTAGAATATCCTCCACTGGCTAGTCCTGAAGCTCCACTTCCCGAATAATAGGATTCCATATAAGTTAGCCTAGAATTGGATAAATATTGCCTCCATTCATCTAATTCAGCTTTTCTATCAACTTCCTTAAACTGAACAGATTTTAATATTGAAAGGCATAAATCTCTGTAAGAATCGTCAAATAAATTGGGAGTGGTAATGGCAGAAATCGTAATTCCCGGATTATAAGTGAAGGGTTTGGGTAGGCCAACTATAAAAGCTTTTGCATTTTCCCATTCCATCATTCCTGAGAAATAACCCCCAATTGAATTTTTATCCAAAGATTGCAGACCTCCTTCCAACTGAAAAAAAGTACCAGATCTTTCCTGTATTCCTTCTTGGGCTTGTTGTTGTAGTTCTTCTCTATTGAAATGATGCGGTTGAATAATGATTAAACCAGCCTTAGTATTTGATCCCATTAAATACATTCCATCAGATTCCTGTCCTATCCATCCTTCTGGAATTCGAAATGATAAACCTAATTTTTCATAATTAATCAGTCCGGAATTTTGAGTAATTCCTTTATGAATTAAACAGACCATTAAAATCAGGATTAAATACTTTTTCATTGCTCTAGAAACAAAAGTATTATGAAAATACAATCTATATTTAAATAAGTCAATATTTTATTTAAATATTAAAATATAAAGCCTGTCAAAAATACTCCTACTTATGACAGGTCTTAAAATTATGAAAACTACTAATCTTTCAACTTTATTAAATCAACATAACATCAATCACACTGTTCGGTATTTCGAAACCACAGAAAAACACTCCTACGCCCAGTACTTTTTGTTCGATACTTGTATTTTGCAATGCAAGAGGTAAAGCCGTGACATTCACCATGGCATAAAAGACTGCAAAAATTATTAGGACTATTATAATGAGCATATGGTTATCAATCATGAAAATTCCAGCTGTACTTAGCCCTGCGAATACTAACCCAATTATTAATAATTTCACAATATTACTTTTAGTTACCTTTCTACTAATAATAATGGAGAAAATAGCTGTAAGTATCAGAACTAAGGAAGAAACCCACTGTCCACTCATCCCCATAATTGATCGAAGTTTATTTAAATAATCAGGAAAAACTTCTATGATTATTCCGGAAAACAATCCCATTCCTACTCCTAGCAAAATAACTTTTCCCATTTTTGATTTAGGCCTAAAATCATCTGGCCTTGTTTCTTGACCATCAACCGTAACTTTTAAGGAATACTTTCGAAGTAAATAACCGGAGACTGAAACAATTATACCCCCTACCGCAAAAGTAGCTGCACCACCTAAGAAATCAATTATACTTACAATTACTGGTTCTAAGGAATAAAGCAAATCTGAAGTAATGGTTAAAGCAGCGACTGTTATGGGCAATTTTGCACTAGGACTAAACATTTCTATAGTAGAAATGGCTGGGCTGGTAAACAAACTCATTGCAAATAGCCATAAGATTACTAAAACTGGCAATGCATAAATGACAAATGATCGCGGTGGGTTTACAATTAATGTAAAAGCCACTGTCATAAAAATCATAGCCGCAAAACTTACTCCTAAAGTAATGATTCGCAATCTATTACCTAACTTATTACGATACTTATCCCCTAAATAACCGGCTAAAGGTGGGGTTAGTATTAATATAATAGCCTGTCCCCAAATTAATATGGGCTCAAACTCTGTCATATTAAAAGTATCTAAGAGAGCTGGCTGATACCTGTGATAGGCTATCCAGCCGATGATTACAGAAGCATAAAGAGCCAAGAGGCTAAACATTTGCTTCCATTGAATTGAAGAAGTAGTTTGATGATTCATAATAAAAAAGTCTTTACAGTTTTTCCAATTTACGAAAGCTGATTGCTTTTTGGATTTCCTGTAAAGACTTTTTTTAAATTTATAGAATTAATTACTTCTCAAAAGTTGCCTTTAAATGCTTTTCTACTACTTTTCCTAGGTGAAATCAAATAGCGCATTTTTTTGGATTTAAAAACACTTTCTAAGTGTTTTATGGTGTCTCTGAGAGCAGAATGAAGCATTTGTTGTTAACTTTTGTATTTTAATACTAGCCTATCTATTCATACTTTTTCCATTGATGAAAAAGTATGCAAAAAATCTAGGTAAAATGATGCTACTTCCCGCAAGTGCCAACGCTGGCCCGCCATTTTACCCTCCAGCCCGCTTTTTCGCTTACAGCGAAATTGGGGGTGTTAGCTACTAATAAACTCATCATTTAAATTCAGACTTCTTATACCTTTAATTAAATAAAATTTGCCTTTCTTCTAAATAACTGAAAGTTTTTCAGTTAAATAAATTGAATCTTTGTATAACAATGGTGTCCCTGTGAGGAAAATAGGAAGAAGTATATTGATGATCCATAATAAAAAAGTCTTTACAGTTTTTCCAATTTACGAAAGCTGATTGCTTTTTGGATTTCCTGTAAAGACTTTTTTTTAAATTTATAGAATTAATTACTTCTCAAAAGTTGGCTTTAAATGCTTTTCTGCTTCAAAAGAATTATTTTCTCTGTCAACATCAGCCATGCCTTCATTTTCATCAATCACGATACTTTTAATGTTCGAAACCGGTTGATCTAATTCGAAAGTATAAGTTGGGAATACCCATGGCCAATCGGCTAATGTTTTAACATTTGAATCAAATGATTTTTCACCTCTCATAATTCTTAGCGGGATATAAATGATTTCACTATTTCCGTCATTATAAGAAACTTTCACCTCTAATGGCATTGGCATTTGACCAATTTTCTCTAAGGTTACAAATGTTTTTCCATTACTCTCCAATACTGATTTTATTCCATAATCAATTGTCTTGGTGGAATATACCCAATATTCTTTATACCAATCTAATTCCAATCCGGAAGCTTTTTCCATCACTCTGATGAAATCATTAGGGTTTGGATGCTTGAATTTCCATTCATTGAAATAAGTTCGCATAGCTGGATAGAAAACATCTTCTCCCATTATATATCTCAACTGCCCTAGAAAAGTAGCGCCTTTAGAATAGGCAGCTCTTCCGTAAGCAAAATTTGTAACATAATGATCAGCATGCGTGCTCAAAGGCTCTTCATAGCCACTTTCTGCAAGTGCTAAATAGCCTCTATAATTTCCTGATTGAGGATTTTCTTGTCCTTGCTCCATAATTACATTCATGGTTTCAGCTGCTCCGAAAGAAGTGAAGCCTTCATCCATCCATTCATATAAAGACTCATTTGATGCCAATACACCCTGATACCAGCTGTGAAACATTTCATGAACTGTTACCCCTACTAAACTTCCTAAGCTTCTTTCGCCTGTAATTAAAGTAGACATAGGATACTCCATTCCACCATCACCACCTTGAATTACTGAATATTGATCATAAGGATATTTTCCAAATGTTTTGCTCATGTATTCGAACGCCTTAATAGTATACTCAGGTAATTTTTCCCAGTTCTCTTTAGTTTTATCATTCTCTTGATATAAAAAGTGCAATTCAGGACCATTTGGAACCTGAGCTTTAACATGTTTATAATCCGGATCAGCAGCCCACATAAAATCAATTACCTGAGGTGCTTTAAAATGCCAGGTTAATTTTCCATTTTTTCCTTTTCCACCTTCAGTACCTTCTTTCTGATATCCATGTCCAACTTCTTCGGGGTTTTGGATATAACCTGTTCCGCCTAATACATAATCTTCATCGATGGTAATCTTCACATCAAAATCACCCCAAATACCATGAAACTCTCTACCAATATAAGGATTTGCATGCCATCCTTGATAATCATATTCTGACATCTTTGGATACCACTGAGCCATAGAGTAGCTGATTCCTTCAGCATTGTTTCGGCCTGATCTTCTAATCTGCTCAGGCACTTGACCTTCAAATTCCATTTCAAAAGTTACTGATTCACCAGACTTAATCGGCTTATTTAAATCCACTTCAAGAATAGTACCCACTACCTCAAAATCAACTTTTTTACCGTTTTGCTTTAAGCTCTTAATTTTTTGATAGCCTATTTCATCTTCGCTTAATTTACTAATTCTATCACCTACCCTTCTGTCAGGATCTTTGATAGTTCTGGAACGTACATCCATCATACTATTAGGTTGGAAAGCATTGAAATAAAGGTGGTAAAACACTTTATCCAATTGATCCGGAGAATTATTGGTATAAACCACCTTCTGCTCTCCATTAAATCGGTGTGTCTCCACATCCATATCAATTTCCATTTCATATTTTATAGCTTGTTGCCAACGGTCCTTCGTTTGCCCAAAGGCAAGGACTGAACTCATTAACATTGCCATTACTAATCCTAAAAAATTTATTTTCATAATGATTATATTTTGGTTTTACATTAACTCAAAAATGGTCATTTCTAATTAATATGCCAATCTATTTTATATAAGCTTCATTATTTAACTGATGAAAAGCGTTATAAGGCCTTATATTTAAATGAATATTTTATTTTTACTTGATAAAATTGTAATGCCTGTTATTTATTTCTAATTTTCTACCTTTGTGAAAGAAGAAGTTAAGACTATGTTAGATTATAATACCCAAAGACCGGAAATGAAATTAAAAGAATATGGACGCAACGTACAAATGTTGGTCAAACATTTACGCACTGTTGAAGATAAAGAAACGCGTAATAAAATGGCCTACACTGTGGTCGATTTAATTAAGCAGTTGAGTAGCGGTCCGAAAGACTACACTAATGAAAACATGCAGAAATATTGGGATGATTTATACATCATGTCAGATTTCAATTTGGATGTTGATAGTCCATTCCCTATGCCTGAAAAAGAAATTTTAGGTAAGAAACCACAACCGGTTAAGTATGCTACTGATGAGGTAAAATTTAAGCATTACGGAAGAAATATCGAATTATTAGTAGAGAAAGCTATCAGCATTGAAGATGAGGAAGAAAAGCAAGCTGCTGTTTACTATATAGGTCGATTGATGAAAACTTTCTATACCACATGGAATAGAGACAATGTAACTGAGGAAGCCATTGCTGATAATATCAGACAATTATCTAATGGTAAATTATCTGTAGATATTGAGCATGTAAAAGCCACTAACGGTTTTGATGCTATTTTTAAAGATAACAAACCAAGAAATAATAATAGTAAGGGCAAAAGACCTGGAAAAGGAAATAATCCAAAAAGAAGAAGAAACTAATCAATGGCATCATTTAAAATTACTGGAGGGCAAAAGCTCTCTGGTGAAATACATCCTCAAGGTGCAAAAAATGAGGCATTACAAATTCTTTGCGCTGTTTTATTAACTCCCGAAAAAGTTACCATCCATAAAGTTCCCAATATTGTGGACGTCAATAAATTAATTGATCTCCTAAAAGATTTAGGAGTTGAGGTTAATCAAATTGGAGAAGAAAGCTATGAATTTACCGCAAAGAAAGTAAATCTTGATTTCTTTGGTACAGCTGAATATACCAAAAAAGCGGCTTCTCTAAGAGGTTCTATCATGCTTTTGGGGCCACTTTTGGCAAGGTTTGGAAAAGCCATGATCCCAAAACCAGGCGGTGATAAAATCGGAAGAAGACGGCTAGATACTCACTTTATTGGTTTTCAAAAATTAGGAGCTAAATTCCTATTTGAATCAGAAAAAAACTACTATCACATAGATGCTTCTAGCTTAAAGGGGGCTTACATTCATTTGGATGAAGCATCGGTTACCGGTACAGCTAATATTGTAATGGCTGCCTCTATGGCAGAAGGCAAAACAACCATCTACAATGCCGCATGTGAGCCCTATTTGCAACAGCTTTGCAAAATGTTAGTAAGGATGGGAGCGAAAATTGATGGTATTGGTTCTAACCTCCTACATATTGAAGGAGTAAAAGAATTAAAAGGCACTGAACATACAATGCTGCCTGATATGATTGAAATCGGGAGTTTCATTGGCTTAGCAGCCATGACGCAGTCCGAAATAACTATCAAAAATGCGGGTATTGAGCATTTAGGGATTATTCCTGAAACTTTTCAAAGACTAGGCATCAAAATGGAATTCAGAGGAGATGATATCTTTATCCCTTCTCAGCAGCACTATGAAATCGAAACTTTTATTGACGGCTCTATTATGACTATAGCCGATGCTATATGGCCGGGCTTTACGCCTGACTTGCTAAGCATTGTTTTGGTAGTAGCTACACAAGCTAAAGGAACTGTTTTAGTGCATCAAAAAATGTTTGAGAGTAGATTATTCTTTGTCGATAAATTAATCGATATGGGGGCTCAAATCATTTTATGCGATCCACATAGAGCAACTGTAATCGGACTTGACAGACAAATCAATTTAAGAGGAATTTCTATGACTTCACCAGATATCAGAGCTGGGGTTTCATTGTTAATTGCTGCTTTATCTGCTGAAGGCGAAAGCACTATTCATAATGTGGAGCAAATAGACAGAGGTTATCAGAATATTGACGCTAGATTGAATGCGCTGGGTGCTAAGATTGAGAGAATCGAATGATGTTTTGATGTGCTGATGTGCAGATCTATGATAAGATTTTATTTCGTAACCTTTGATACATTGAATTTTATTTAATGTATTACGTTTGTAAATTAGAATTAAATTAGAATTTATGAAAACCTTAATCACTTTTGTATTATCCATATTCCTGATTTCAGCTTGCTCTCAGGGCAATGCTCAGGAAAACATGACCGTTAGCGAATTAAATGCAATCTCATTTAATGAGGGAAATAACAAAGTTGTTTTAGACGTAAGAACTTCTCAGGAGTATGCTGAAGGCAGAATTCCGGGTAGTGAAAACATAGACGTTTTGAAAACCGATCTATTTACAACTTCTATCACAAAACTTGATAAAGACAAAACCTATTATGTGATTTGCAGATCAGGATCAAGAAGTCAAACGGCTGCAAGTCAAATGAGGAATGCTGGTTTTAAAAACGTTATCAATATCACTGGAGGAATGCAAGCTTGGGAAGCAGCAAATTTCCCTGTTGAAAAATGAGAAGATTTTTCAAGGAATTTAGTCAATCTACTTTAGCCTATTATGAAGCCTTTCAATTTGTGCGAAAACACAATCTGAAAGGCTTTATTTTGAGTTCTGCTTTTTTCAACCTATTTGCATTTATATTTGTAGGTGTCATTGCCTGGATTTATACAGGAAAATTAATTGACTTAATTTACACTACTTTCAGCTTTCCTGACGACTGGGAAGAATGGGGAAACATCTTACAAATTCTAACCGCTATTTTTATCAGAATCCTTCTGATTTCACTTTATATTAATCTTTACAAATACATTGTTTTGATAATTTTCGCTCCGATTCTGGCAATTCTATCAGAGCGTACTCAAAATATATTAAATCAACAAAAGAAGTCCATAAATTTAATTCGATTAGTTTCTGAAATTGGAAGAGGAATGTTGATGGCCTTAATTCTTATCAATCTAAATCTAATTTTATATCTTTTATTGCTTATTTTGAGTATATCAATTCCATTCCTATCCCCCGCTTTTGCCATTTCTGTATTTTTAATAGAGAGCTTTTTCTTTGGCGCTTCCATGCTCGACTATAGGAATGAATATTTCCAATTGAGTGTAAAATCAAGCTTAAATAAAATTTTTAAGCATAAAGGTTTGGTTTTAGGTAACGGTTTAGCTTTAAACCTGTTTATACTAATACCATTTATTGGAGTTTTGTTTGCACCTTCCTTCGCTTTAATAGCAGCAGGGATTCGTGCAAATAAAGTGATTCGATAATTTTTTAAACTAAACCAATATACTATTATGGCCATAGAAAGCAGAAATCCATTCAATAATGAAGTATTAAAAACCTTTGAAGAGGAAACTGATAAAGAAATTGTTGGGAAAATTGATCTAGCTGAAACTACCTATAGAGATTGGAAAACCTCCAATTTTACCCAAAGAAAAGAATTGATGCTAAAGACAGCTGTCTTACTTCGAAATAGAAAAGAAGAATATGCAAGCTTAATGACCCTAGAAATGGGCAAAGCTAAAAGAGAAGCCATAGGGGAAATAGAAAAATGTGCCTTAGCTTGTGACTATTATGCCGAAAATGCTGAAAAATTTCTATCAGATAAGAAACTAAAAGTGCCAGAAGGTGAAGCCTATATTGCACATGATCCAATAGGAATTGTTTTGGCTGTAATGCCCTGGAATTTTCCGTTTTGGCAAGTATTTCGTTTTGCAGCACCTAATTTGATGGCCGGGAATGTAGGATTATTAAAGCATGCTTCTAATGTTCCTCAATGCGCTTTAGCTATTCAAGAAGTCTTTGAAGATGCCGGTTTCCCTAAAGGCTGTTTTCAAACCCTATTAGTATCTTCTTCAAAAGTCAATATGATTTTGGACGATGAGAGAGTGAAAGCAGCTACGCTAACAGGAAGTGAAGGAGCTGGAAGCAAAGTGGCGGAAAGATCAGGAAAAAATTTGAAAAAGACCGTACTTGAATTAGGCGGAAGCGATCCTTTTATTGTGCTGAAAGATGCCGATATCAATGAAGCAGCTAAAATAGGAGCTAAAGCAAGAATGATCAATAATGGACAAAGTTGCATAGCTGCCAAAAGATTTATTCTAGAAGAATCTATTTCAGATGAGTTTCTAAGCATTTTCAAAACTGAATTTGAAAATATCAAAATTGGCGATCCTTCAAGTGATGATTTTGATTATGGTTCAATGGCAAGAGAAGATTTAGCAAAAGAATTGGAAGAACAAGTTCAAAAATCAGTAGATAAAGGAGCTAAAATTTTAATTGGCGGAAAAAGAGAGAAAGCATTTTTTGAACCTACTATTTTAACTCATGTAAAAGCAGGAATACCAGCTTACGAAGAAGAATTATTTGGGCCAGTGGCAGTAGTTTTAATAGCCAAAGATGCAAAACATGCTGTAGAACTAGCCAATGACTCCAGATTTGGATTGGGTGGCTCCTTATGGAGTAAAGATATTGAAAAAGCTAAAAAGCTAGTGAGAGAAGTGGAAAGTGGGGCAGTTTACATTAATAAACTCATGGCTTCGCATCCTGCAGTACCTTTTGGCGGAGTAAAAATGAGTGGATATGGCAGAGAATTATCTGAAATGGGAATTAAAGAATTTATCAATCAAAAGACTGTTTGGGTTGGTTAATAAAGTCTTTGAGAAATTGTAGATTTAGGGAAATGATGGTAAGACTGTAAAAGAATGAAGGGAGTCTTTTCAGGTTTTCAAGTGGATTCAATTTATTAAGAGCTTACTTTTAATATAAATATAGAATGATACCTATTAATCTTCACATCTTGAAAAAATCATTACAATTGGGGTTGTTACAATTTCTTCAAAACTACCCAAACTATCACGTTTCCATTCCCATGAATCATAGAAATATAGAAGTTGGTCCTCTGAAGCGAGATCAATTCCTTCATTTTGATCAATAATATTTCTATCATCGAGAATATATTCTCCATTATACTGTTTCCATTCTTCCTTTTTTTCCCAAACTTCGCAAGTCATTTCAGCAGAATCATAATAGAATGTAGTACGCAAAATATCTCCATATTTATCTGAATGTGACTCTGAAGTAATAATTAATGTAGATTGACTTGTACAACTGTCAAGCGGAATAAAGATTCCATCTCTCTTAAATTCAGTAATACTCCAACAACCTTCTATCGGGTTTCTTAATTCAGGATCATCACAGCTAATTAGACTTAAAAATGAAAGAAAGAATACTAAGCTTTTCATAAACAAACGTATGAGATAATATCTGGGAAATAATGCGTAATATTTTCAAGTTAGCAACATCTATTTAAGATGCAGTTCAATAGTTATTTATTTAGGCTTTATTTATTTTGATATTTCATCTAAACCAGACCGTGAGTATTAATCCACCAAAACATTAGAGATGTAAGTAGATTTGGTGAGCATCCATAATAGGAAAAAGACAATTGCCCACTTCAAATAGACATCATAAAAATCTTTTGTATCCTTATAGCGCGTTTCTTTAATTTCAGCTTTTTCGTATTGATCAATGATATCAAAAACCTCTTTCAGAGCTTGATTATCAGTAGCTCTATAAAATTTACCCTCTCCTATTTCAGCAATATTTTTTAAACCCGTGACATCCATGGAGTTTTCAATATAACGTGTTCTTCCAAAGAAATCTTTTCCATAAGGCACCTTTCCTTCTTTCCCAATGGCGATGGTATAAATTTTAATATCATAAGCATTAGCCAATTTTGCAGCTGTTTCAGGATCTATATTTCCTGCATTATTATCCCCATCACTTAATAAAATCAATACTTTGGATTTTGAGTCTGACTCACGCATTCTATTGGTTCCTACAGCTAAGGCACTCCCTATTGCTGTTCCAGAAGCTTCCATCATTTTAAAATCTATGTCAGTAATCTGATTTTTCAACATTTTATAATCCGTAGTCAAAGGAGATAAGGAATAAGCCTCTCCGCTAAAAATGGTCAACCCTATCCTATCCTGAAATCTACCGTCTATAAAATCATTGGCAACCTGTTTAGCGGCCTCAAGGCGATTAGGCGTGAAATCCTGAATCTTCATGGATTCTGATATATCCAACACTAACATGATATCAATCCCTTCAGTCCATTGCTCCACGCGCTCATTGGTTTGTTGTGGACGAGCTAATGCCAACAACATCAAAAGAGCCGAAAACAATAAAAGAATAAGCGGGATAAAACGAAGAATAGATGAAAACTGAAAACCAATTCCTTCGCCTCTGAAAGCAACCGGTACTTTAGGACTAAATCTACTTTTCAACCATTCTACCAACAGATAAATGATTGGCAGCGCAATCATGGCATAAAAAGCCATTGGAAATTCATATTCGAAAGCTTTAAGTCTTTCGGGAGAAAACCAATCTAAACTCAACCAATTATTACTTTCCATCTTCGATAGCTTTAATTCTGTCTTCTAAAATAACATCGGCATAACTCAAAAGGAATTTAAAAGCCTCCGTAGCATTTGCTCTTCCTTTTGAGGAATAAATCGTTCTATCAATAGATTTTAAATTTTCATACAACTCCTCATTTTGTTGCATTTGATTTATTTCTTTACTCGTTAGCTTTGCATAAGGAGATTTTGAAATAAACTCAGCATGTTTCTTCCAAGTATAGAGCAACTTTTCAATTTTCTCCACAGACATTTCCCCTACTGATGACAATTTTGCTTCAAATGAAGTCCTAAACTTTTTATGACGTTTATTTAATCTCCAAATTTTCCATTTCTTTCGAAGTTTCTTGCCAAAGATTATAATGACCAATAAAATAATTATCCCTAGTGCAATCAAGAAAGCAATCAGATAAGGATAATTGAAGTCCTTATCCAGTTTAGAGATGGTAGTCTCAGTTTTCATTTGTAGACTATCACTCACCACTTGAATCTGCTCTTCCAAAAATAAAGAATCCAAATCAGCAAAAATGGCAGTACTATCGTTTCCCTGAACTATATAAACCGGAAGTTTTAATCTTTGTACTTTATCAATTTCAAAGGAAGTTAAAGTATAAACCACACTATCGAAACTTCTAACACTATCCGTTTTGGTTGGAAAATATTGCTTTCGAGTATATTCAAAAGGAGCATAATCATAAAGAGAATCGGGCATTAAAACTTGAAAATCAGCAGGATAACGAATACTTAAGCTGTACTGCACTGGTTCTCCTACTGCCATACTGTCTTGAAGGAATTTCCCTTTAGGCTCAATTTGCTGCCCGAATATATTTATAGTAAATGCAAGACCGAAAATTAAGCTCAACCCATATTTATTCATGCTTTTTTCTTGCTTAAATTCCTGATTTTAAATAGTTTAATTAATTTGGATGTATAATCTTCCTGCGTATCAATTAATAAATAATCTGCCTGATTTCGCTTACAAATATCCTTTAATTCTGAAGAATGATCTTTATTCTTTTGTTGAAAATGCTTTTTAAAAGTCGCACTTGAAGTATTCACCCATCTGGTTTTCCCAGTCTCCTTATCTTTTATAGGCACAATGCCTAGCATTGGTAAATCTGTTTCTAATTTATCTTTAATATGAATCACAATTAAATCATGCTTGCGAGCCAAAGCCCTTAAATGATGGTCATAGCCTTCATCTACAAAATCACTAATCAAAAATATAACGCTACGTCTTTTGACCAAACCCAACAAATAGGAAAGCGCTTTATCTAGGCTAGTTTTCAAAGATTTTGGCTTTAAATCGAAAAGTCTGGTGATAGCATAATACCCATGCTTCTGTCCTTTGGCAGGTTTCACATATAATTCTCTCTGATCGGAATAAGCAACCATGCCGACTTGACTGCCTTCTTTTAAAGCAGAGATACACAAGATACCGGCTATCTCTTTTGCTATATCGGATTTCTGCTTGCCTTCTAAGCCAATTTCTTGGGATGCACTTACATCTATTAGAAAATAAACATTCTGTTCTTTATCTTCTTTAAAAGTTTTTACAAAAGTTCCATGCCCTTTGGCAGAAACATTCCAATCAATGGTTCGCACATCATCGCCATACTGATATGGACGCACATCGTCAAATTCCAAGCCTGAACCTTTAAACACAGAATGAAAATCGCCCTGCATTTGATTGTTTACGGCTTTCCGAATTTTTATTTCATATTTCCGAAGCTTTTTAAAGAGCTCCCTCATAATAGGTCTTTTAAATTGTTAATTTTGCCATGCATAAAACACAAACGAAAAAGATAACGATAATTGTCATTATCAGTTTACAAAAATACATTTGGCAACGAATTTGATGAAGTCAATTGTAATATTAATATAAAAATGAGAAAACTTATCTACATCATCGCAATATTAACAATAGTTTCCTGCAGTGGAAAAAAAGAAAGGCCAAAAGGTATTATTCCTCAAGAAAAAATGGCGCTCATTCTTTCTGATATATACATGGCAGAATATGTTGTCACAAACATAGGCTTAAAACAAGATTCATCTAAAGAAGTTTTTCGTCATTATGAATTGAAAATTTATGATGAACATGATACTAATGATTCTATTTATAAAGAAAGCTTCAAATATTATCTAGAACATCCTGATCAACTTGAAACAATTTTTGACATCGTAATTGATACACTGAGTTTACGGGAACAAGTTCAAAATGCCAATAAATTCCAAGAAACAGATACAAAATAAAGCCGTATTAAATTTATGATTTTACCCCTTGATTTTGAACAAAGGATTGGTTTTGATAAAGTAAGAGAATTAATTTCCGCTGAATGCAGTAGCAACCTAGGTCAAGCTATAGTTGAAAAAATGGGCTTTATCCATAAATTTGAAAAGCTCCAACCCTTACTATTACAAACTGATGAATTTGTAAAAATTTTTCAATCTGGAGAATATTTCCCATCAGGTAATTTCATAGATGTTAGCCATTTTATTAGAAGAGCAAAAGTCAATGGGGCTTTCTTTACAGAAGATGAGTTTTTTGATCTAAAATTAAGCCTTAAAACCATACTGGATTGTATATCTTTTTTCGATAAATTTGAAAAAGATTATCCTACTTTGTTCGGTTTGAGAAAAGCCGTTAATCTGGAGCCAACTCTTTACAAGGCTATTGATGCTAAAATAGATGAAAGAGGTAATTTAAGAAATAACGCAAGTCCTGCTTTACAGCAAATTAGAAGTGATATTTTTAAAGCTCAGGCTCAATTAAGAAAGCAAGTTGAGAAAATATATAAAGAAGCCTCTGCCAATAAGTTCACTCCAGAAGATGCTTCTATTACCGTGCGAGATGGCAGAATTGTAATCCCTGTTCTAGCAGAATACAAGAGACGTGTAAAAGGTTTTATTCATGATCAGTCTGGAACGGGTCAGACGGTCTATATCGAACCTACAGAAGCCTTAGAATTAAATAATGAAGTTAGGGAGCTACAATATGCCGAACGCAGAGAAATTGTTAAAATCCTGACCCAATTGACGGCTTTGGTAAAACCAGAACTGGAAAATCTTGAAAAAGCTTACCGCTTCTTAGCCATAGTAGATTTTATAAGAGCTAAAGCTCGGTTTGCGCAAAAAATTGGAGCTGTTCTGCCTCAATTAGAAAACGCTAGGGTAATAGAATTTCGAAATGCAGAACATCCTTTATTAAAATTGAGTTTAGCAGAGCAAAAGAAAAAAGTAGTCCCACTTTCCATTCAATTAAAAGGCGATAAAAGAATACTAATTATTTCTGGACCTAATGCCGGTGGTAAATCTGTAGCCTTAAAAACAGTCGGGCTTTTACAATTTATGCTGCAATGCGGTTTACTTATTCCAGTTCATCCAGACAGCAAATGTGGGGTTTTCGCTAATTTATTTATTGATATTGGCGATCAGCAAAGCATTGAGAATGATTTGAGTACTTACAGCTCCCATCTTCAAAACATGAAGAATTTCCTATTGAATTCGAATAAACAAACCTTGTTTTTGATAGATGAATTTGGAACTGGAACAGAACCAAGATTTGGTGGGGCTATTGCAGAATCCATTTTAGAGGAATTATATAGCCAAAAAGCTTTTGGTGTGATTACCACTCACTATGACAACATTAAAAACTTTGCGGTAAAGAATCAGAATGTTATCAATGGTGCTATGAAATTTGATGAGCGAAACCTGGAACCGCTTTATGAATTGGAAATTGGGAAGCCAGGAAGTTCATTTGCCATAGAAGTAGCTGAAAAAATGGGCATCCCTCCTGCTATTCTCAATAAAGCCAAAGGCAAAATTGGTACCGAGCGCGTGAATTATGACAAGCTTCTTAACCAATTAGGTAAAGAAAAAAGAGAATTAGAAGCTAAGATTAAAGAGATTCAGAAAAGAGAAGGACATTTAGAAAAAAGTGCCCAAGATTATGATGAATTGAATGAATTTCTTAAAACCCAGAAGAAACAAATCCTTATTGAAGCAAAACAAGAAGCTAAATCCATCATCAAGGAAGCCAATAAAAGAGTAGAACAGGCGATTAGGGAAATAAAAGAATCTCAAGCGGATAAAGAGCGAACTAAAAAAGCCCGTAAGCAACTGAGTGATTATGACCAGAAGATGGAGCCTCCTGTCGAGAACAAACCTGTTAAACCTTCAAAACCAGTCTTTAAAGCCGCTGATGGAGAAATCAAAGTGGGTGATTACGTAAAGATAAAAGGACAAGATACGATTGGTGAGGTTCTAGCATTAGGACAAAAAGAAGCTGAAATCATGTTGGGAGAGCTTAAATCCAAAATCAAGCTGAACCGACTAGAAAGAATGTCAAAAACAGCTATCAAAAAAGAAAAAAAGAAAAGTTTCTCAGGTACTTCCACTGGCATGATAGAGCGCAGCACCAATTTCAAGCATCAGATTGACGTAAGAGGTATGCGGGCTGAAGAAGCCATTCAGGCAGTGGATAGGTTTATTGATGATGCCATGGTGTTAGGCTATAATGAAGTCAGCATATTGCACGGAAGAGGCGATGGAATCCTAAGAAGATTTATCAGGGATTACTTAAAGCAGTACAATTATGTGAAGTCACTAAAGAACGAACACGAAGAAAGAGGTGGTGATGGGATTACTTTGGTGGGCTTGAGTTGATATTTGCAAAGAAAGTCCTTAAAACTAAATTAAAGGGCTTGTATACTGTAAAATCGTGATCCCTGAAGGATCCGAACCTGAGGCCTTCCCGACTTTGCAAGTCGGGATGATATATCCAGCTGAGCTAACGGAAAAAATTTGTAATAAAAAAAGCCTATCCAAAATTTTTGGATAGGCTTTGTAATGGTGATCCGTTCAGGATTCGAACCTGAGACCTACTGCTTAGAAGGCAGTTGCTCTATCCAGCTGAGCTAACGGACCAAATCTATATGTAAAAGTGGGAAAATTAACCGCTTTTCCCTTAAGCGAGTGCAAAGAAAAGCAATTCTATTTTTTATACAAAGTTTTTCTAGTGAATTATTATGAAAATATTTTCAAAAATCCATTATTGACTGGAAATGAATTAGTTCTATAAATTATTTCAAGAAAAAAATTTTATAGTGTCTTATCCGTAATCTGGGCACAGATCATTCTTCCATTTTAATTCTTTTCACCAAGTAGCCAGGAAGTTCTTGAATAGCATTTTCTAATTTGTCTGAATTCCGTTTCTTCTTGCTTTCATCCTCAATGTAATGGTTATAATTTAAAAATAGATAATACATTATCATTCTGTTGTAATCGTCCAATTGGTTGTCCTGAATCATTTCAAGCATTTTGGACTCGATTTCATTTGAGTTTTCTGTTTCTGAAAGTGCTCGACCAAGTCGGCCAATGCTCCCGTAATAATGATTTTGACTTGGATTTTCAATCCTCAAGGAAATTCCTAATAATAGGTCAGAAACATTTATGCTCAATTCCTCCAATTCCTTTATATATGTTTGTCTTCCTGCCCAAGCATAACTACCATCGCTAATTCTTTCAAAACGATCATTCATAATATCGAGGTGCGCACGAAGGAAAGTTTCCCAATTTATTGTTTCAGCCGATAAAACCGCAATATTCATTGCATGAATTCTTGGACTATTATCCATACTGCACCCTCCTACAACTATTCTGCCCCTTTTTAATTCAAGTTCTGCTTTTCTTGAATAATATCTGCCTACATATTCTTCAAATTCGTCACTTGAACCACCTTTTTCAAGAGCTTCATCAACCGCTTCTTCCAGTAAAGTAGAAAAAGCTTTTTGTTTTGATATAACGCTATCTATGTATTCTATTTTCAAAGAATCCCATTTAATATACTTCTTCCAATAATCTTCATAGTCATTTTCGTCATATTCCGGCCTATTTGTTTCCTTATGAATATAATTTATGAATTTGGCGACTTTGGAAGGTTGTTTTGTGTCGAACCTTACTCCTGTTCGATCGGCATCTTTCTTGAATATTACAGTTGAAGTATCCACCATGCAATCTGAATATTGAATCATTCGCGAATAAACATTTGGGAGTGCTTGTTTCTCAAATTCATTTGTAAAATAAAATCCGCTGATGGATTCATCTATGTAACTGCCACCTTCCCAATAATCAAACACCCATGTTCCTTTTAACGATTGCGTATAAATCTCTGGTCTTTCTTCTATAGCTATCTTGTACTCTTTTAAAACACTACTAAATTCAACAATGTCCTTATCTTGATAATTTTTGTATTGGAATTTTACAACCAACAAGTCTTTCTCAATAGTTGAATTCGGGTATTTCTTTATAAAGTCTTCAAAAGGCATATTATTCAACATATCGTTTCGAGCTTCTTTAATGTTTCCTTTTTCTAAGTCAATAAAATGAGCCTTAGTTTGATATTTTGAGAAATATGTTTTGTTCAAATCACATATTCTGAATTCTAAATTGAGAGAATCTACAATAAATTCAAGCTGCTTCATGGTTGTGTCATGATAGATAAACCCATTTGAGTATATATTAAATTCACCCACTTGTCCAAAACAGAATGTGGTCGAAAGTAGGATTGCAATTAAAATTTTTAATCGTTTCATATTATACTGTTTTGACTTATACCCAGCGCAATGCTATAATCAGTATGCCTACCAATTGATTAAATAACACTTATTAAAGTTACTAAACACGCTTCTTAATGCTCATTTCGCATACATTTGCTTAGCATTTGTTTTGCGATCATACTTTTTTGTTTTTTAATATTTTATCTATTTCCTTTTGCTTATGTGAATAATGTCTTTTATTCAAAAATCCAGCATTTATCAATTTTGGATGTTCAATTAATGGGCTTAGTTGACCATTCAATACATTTGTATTTACAAATCTAAAATCGACAAGATTGTCAAGTTTTTTAATAAAGTTAATACTATCAATTTCTCCACAATCGTTAAAACAAAGAGTAGTCAAATTTTTCAATTTAAGTATGTCTGTGTGTCCTTTAAGCTTTTTAGACTGGTTAATGTGCAAATATTCAATCCCAGAATGTAATTTATCAATCCCTTTAAGTGATTCAATTTTTGTGCAATAATGTAATTCTAATCGTTTTAGTTTTTTATATTTTTCTAATCCAATTAGAGATTTGGAACTCGACCAATTTATTTCAAGATATTCAAGACCATCAATTTCTGGAAGGTTGTTAAAATCCTTTTCTTTGTTCTGATGATGCCAGATAATCAAATATCTACATTTTGAAAAATCAATTTCATTGCACTCGGTCTCCTTCCAATCGAAGTTGACATAAATATCCTTAGGCAATTCACTAAACTTAATATGCTTATCCTTCCAGTTCACTTTCTTACCTTTTGTTTTATATGCCAAACGTGAGTTACCACCAGTTATTTTTGTATCGTCCTTGTCAGCCACGGTGTCAATGTTAATGATATTAGTCCTGCCGAAATTATTGTCACTATTACGTTTCCGTATTGTTTCAGTTCAAGTCCGCTAAAAAGTCTTATTGCAATAATAGTCAAAGTTAGTCCTGCTAATATCGTCCAATATTTCAAGTTTATATTTTCTTTTATTGTTTCTGCTTCGTTTGTCGGCAGTTTGTAAATAGCAAAAGCAATTGCAAGTCCACCGAGTAAGGTTGAACTGTGTTGTAATATTTTCAGGATAGGGACTTGTCTACCGAAAAAGTCAACCGAATTTTGTAATGCTGGAATTGTCTGAAGGAAATAGCCGTGGTCATGAGTAAAACTGTCCCAAAAAATATGTGAAGCAGCACCGACTAGAATTGAAATTGTCACTATGAACCAATTTATTTTAAAGTGGCCGTTCCAGTCAAACTGTCTAACTGCCAAAAATCTTGAATTTAAAATTGTCGGCAAGTTGTTGAATAAACTGTCTCGAACAATGTTGTGAAAAATGAAAGCAAGCAACAGTCCTAATGGTAAGTCGAACCAAAAAAGTCCGTCAATTGTGTGGCTGTAATTACTCTTTATTCTCATTCTTAAAAAGTATTCAAAGTCAGGTGTCAAACTGCCGATTACAAGTCCTGTCAACGAGAACCACTGTCTAGGCAAAAATGTCAAGGGTAAAACTATTGCTGGGTGTGAAAATGTAAATGGCATCTCGCCTTTGTCTTTTAGTCTGGTGTCGTCTTTCTAAAATTGGTGGTAATTGAACACGTGCACCAAGGTACACTTATCCAGTATATATTTTTTGACAATCTACTGAAATACTAGTTAATAAAAAAACTAAATAAAACCATCTATACCTACTTCTAAAGACCTCTTATTACTTTTAAAAATTTATAAACTCCCCAAGGAATCTAAATTAGATATTAGTATTTTAATTGATCCAACGCATTTCATTATTCATATATTCAAATGGTGTAACTTATACAAGAAAAATACACTTTCATATAATTTTGAACTAATTATCTTTGACTTAAATACTTTTTCAACTACTGCTTTCTTATGAAGATTTTTATTTCAATAATTAATACTCCATCATTCAGGCTCTTTATTTTTTTATTTTTCTTTCTATTCATTTCTGAGAAGGTTTTTAGTCAGGAAACAGAAGAGGATATTTCTCAATATTTTGATGATGGAGGGATTCAGGATGCAAAAAATATTCTTAAAGTAGATATGTTCTCCATCATTAATGGAGACTTTCAATTGCTATGGGAACATAGAATTGCCAAAAAAACATCATTTGAAATTGGCCTAGGCAATGTAAGTAATAAAGGTTTAAGAGGTAAATATCCTGAATTTATAATAGGTATGCCTTCTCACGACATATCCTATAGCAGATTAAGCTATTCCTTAGCCTTAAAATTCTATACAGCACAAGTTCCTGAATTTCTCTTCTACAGTATTAACCATAGAAGAAGGGTTTATTTGGGGGCGGATGTAAATGATTTCTACCTTGGTTCAGGCTTTCAGTATATATTTCAAAAACGAATGTTATTAGCTGTAGGCATTGGAATGGGCTTAAGAAAAATTCAAGAAAATACTAATCCACCTCTTGTTTTCTCTGGTTTCACCACATTTTTTCCTTTACAATTATCATTTGGATATATTCTTTAACTAAAACAAATAAAATGAAAAAAATTACTTTTGTCTATTTAGCATTAATCCCTTTCTTCTTTACTGTTGCCAAAGCTCAAACTACTGGCCAAAACATAATAATTGGAGATGAAATAAAGCAATCCTTTAAAAATGGTTTTTACGATTTAGATATTTTAACAGATGATGGAGAATATTTTTATGCCTTAGAAATTCCATTTAATGCTGCCTATAGTATGTCGATTGGAGGTAGTAAAAATTATGCCATTGCAAAATATAGATTAGAGGGGCTAAATCCGGTAAATTCTGTACCCTTAGACCTTTCCTTTGAAGGAAAAGATAGAAAATTTGAATTTATAGCGGTCTTAGGAGATGATATCTACCTTTTTACTTCCTTCCAAAATCAGGATCAGGAAAAAACTTATTTATTTGTAGAAACTATTGATAAAAACAGTCTAAAAGCCAGCAATTCATTAAAGAAAATAGCTGAAATAGATTATGCTGATCAAAACAGATATAGATTATCCAAATTTGAACATTCAATTTCAGAAGATGAATCAAAAATTATGATTCGTTATAATCTTATGGATAAAGACAATTCTATCATCAATGGCGGATTCAAAATATTTGATAGTAATCTTAAGGAATTATTAAAATATGAGGAACCACTTCCTCTAAAGGAAGATGCAATATTTAGCTTTAGCGGATACGAATTATTAAATAATGGCGAGGTAATCATTTTAGGCAAATATTTTGATGATAAAAAGAGTTTACGAAACTCAACTAAAATGAAAAAGAAATATTTTCTTTTTGGTCCAAGAGTATCTAGAAGATACCCTAATTACCATTACCAAGTTTATCATATAAACAGCAGAAATCAATTATTAGGTTATTCTTTTGATGATTTAGATCATTACATCACTAATTTAATAATTGGTAGTAGTCCGGAAAATAGAATAATCGCAGCGGGTCTTTATTCAGATTTTGGAAACATGAACGTAAAGGGAACCTTTACATGTGAATTGGATATTCGTGATAATAAAATGACCAATATCCAATTTAACAAACTAGACTTCAGTTACCTAACAAAAGGAATGTCCGAAAAAGAAGGCTCGAAACTCAATAAATTATATCAATCTAAGAAAGAGTATTCTACTAACTTTTATGCTTTGGAAGATTTAATTTTCTATGAAGATGGTAGCTATGCATTATTAGCTGAACCATTTTATTCGGATTATGTAGTGAGAGGAAATCAACAAACAGGCTTCTATACTGTTTACAGGTATCAATTTAAAAATATATGGGTATTAAAACATGATGAATCAGGTAAGTTAGATTGGAAAAACAAGGTAATAAAACGCCAATATGTAGAAAATGAAGCTATTAAATATGCTTCCTATGGAGTAAATTCATTTGACGGTAATATTCAGTTTACCTATAATGTGACCAGACCTGGTATTTTTAGCAAATATGGTAACCCCAAAAAAGCTAGTTTACATCGAACTATAATCAATGATCAAGGAGAATTAAGCACGAAAATGATCCTTCAAGATCAAAGAGACACCTACCCTTTCTTAAATGCAAATTCAACAGAACTTAGATCAGGCGGTGTACTAATGTTTTCGAGCCGGGGAAGAAATTATAAATTTTTAAGAATCAAAAATTAGAGATCAAAAACCTTCATCAATAGTATTGGTGAAGGTTTTTTTATGTTTTCTAAGAATTAAAAGATTTGTAAAATTATATCAAATCACCCTTCTGTTCCCTTACTATTCATACTCCTCACCGCTCTTTCAATTCCTGCTGGAGTTAATGGAAACATTGGAATAAGCTGTTTTATCAATTGAATCGTATAAGTATGAGGCCAATATTTGATTGGTTCGGGATTTAACCAAACACATTTCTTGAATTTCTGTGGTATAGCTTTTAAGCTTTCTATGCTTAATGAATTGATTTCATAAGGCGCCATGGCCGCATCTCCCATTATAAATACTCTGTAATCTTTACTGTGGCTTAAAAGCTTTTCTATGGAAATAGCTTTAGTTCGTCTTTCATCTGTGTAAACACGATCATAAATGGTATTATGGAAATAATACACCTCTAAGTCGTGGGCAAAACGGGTACGCATTTTCCTAAAGAGGTTTTGAACAGTACGTACATAAGGCGCCATTGAATAACCTCCGTTATCAATCAAAACAATGATTTTCAATTCCTCATTTTTCTCGCTGGACATTTCGGGGATAAATAATCCTCCACGCTTTAAACCTGATTTAATGGTCTGAGGCACATCCAACTTTTCAGTTGCACTTTCTTCTATAACGCCTTTGATGGAAGCCAAAGCAGCATCTATGTTGTTGTCATTGAGCGTTGAATCTCTGTCTATAGGGAAATAATTTTTGTCGCCCATCACTTTTCGGGCCATCTTCCCTCCTCCTTGTCCGCCAACACGAATACCATTCTTTGCAGCTCCGCCATGTCCATAAGGTGAAATTCCACCTGTTCCAATCCAGTGACTCCCGCCACCATGTCTGGTTTTTTGCTGCTCACGAACCTTTTCCATTCGCTCTAGTAATTCTTCTAATGACAATTCAGAATAATCCGCCATCTTATCCAATTTCCGACTGGGAATATCATCATCCTCATTTAAAGGATCAGTATCTTCCTGATCTGGATTATCTTTATCCCAAATTTCTTTACCAGAGACTACTTCTTTTATATCATAACTGGTTAAGTGGACTTCATCCAGAAAAGTGTTGACCAATTCCTCGTCCGTGATATCTCGATCTGCTTCTTCCACATAATCCGTTTTCCATTTTTGAAAGGTTTCAGAGCGCAGAATGGCATCTTCCAAGGTTTGCCCTGGCTTGATAGGAATGTGCAGAAAATAAGCATAATAAGCTTTGGTGAAAGGTCCCATATCGGATGGGTCTTTCACAATTATTCCCTTGAGAACATTATAAATATCGCCCAAAGTCTTAACCAGCCCTTTTTGCATAGCTTTCCTGAGTAAAAGCAAAGTACGGACATCTGCTTTTAAGCCGTGTTCTCTGAAATGTTCGGGTAAAGAGCTTAGCATTATTTATTTATTCAATTATCAATTTAAATTCGCACCAAAACTTTCATCTGCACCTATCATTCTACCCACTCTTTCCATATCGGCTTGAGTTTTGATTAAAGCACCAATTCCTTCTAATTCGGCAATCTTTTTAACTGCTTCATTTGGTGCAATTTCACTCATATATTTCAGCCAATTCAAGATTTCACGCGTGGTAGGTGCTCTTTCCAACCCTAATCTTCTCAAATGATAAAATACATCTAAAGCCACCCTTACAACTTTCTCATCCATATTTGGGTGATGCTTATCAATGATTTTATTCATGGTAATTTGATCAGGAAAATCGATATAATGATAAATACATCTTCCTTTAAAGGCGGTTGGTAATTCTTGCTCTCGATTAGAAGTAATCACTATAGCCGGCATATCCTCTTCCGAAACTTCAATCACTTCTCCGGATTCCGGCATAATAAACTTTCTATGACTTAAGGCATACAATAAATCATTTGGGAATTCCCTAGGTGCCTTATCGATTTCATCAATCAACAAAACCGAATTAGGTTTGCTGTAAGCCACTGCAGCTGGCCCTTTCACCACATAATCATTTAATGATTCTGGATTACGGTCACCAGTAGTCAATTTGCTGTCCAAGCCTTTCTCTTCTCGCTGTGCATTGAGAATTTCAATCTGTGAGTCACGCAAATATTTAACATGATCAAATCGCGCTACAAATTGCTCCACATTACTTTTTGAGCCAACAGGATAAACTTCTAAGTCTAATCCTCGGTCTTTTGCATAATGAATGGGTAATTCTGTTTTACCCGTGCCGGGCTCTCCTTCAATCAAAAGCGGCATTCCTAAAGTTCTTGCCATGTGAAATGCCTGCGCCAAAGCTGGGTCGCATAAATATTTTTCGGATCCTGTCCAATGAGATGTTTCTGCCATAATGATTAAAACTGACTGTAGTGATTATAGTTCCAAAATGAAAAGCCAAAATTGAAATTAATTGTTTGGACTTGCAAGTCAGCAAGTGTTGAGGTGATGAAGTTTATAAGTGTTGAGGTTGTTAGTTTTTCAATCCTATTCTTATGAAGCCTAGTTCATCTTCCATATTTAAATGAAAATGGACTTTTCCGTCTTTTACGAAAAGAGGACTAGCATAAGTATCGAATGTCATGAGGTCTTTTTCTCCTATTAGATTTAGATTTTGATCATAGATCATCATGGAGACTTTCCAAGTTGGCTCTTGATCTTCGGGATAAGTCGCTATTTTACTAAATCTATAATAATAGCTATTCTTGTCATCCCAAAAAAACTTGCTAAATGAAACCTCTTCTGTTATTTCATAAAGTATCTTAACTATTTCTTCTTCAGATTCGGATTCATTTTTATAGGTTTTTTGCTTTCCTTCAGGAATGGAATTATGATCGAATGTCTTATACTTTAATTCTTTTGTCTTATTATTATAGATATAAATATCATTGAATGCACTATTAGAAATAAGAAGACTGTCTCCTTGGAATTTTATAAAAATTTCTGGATCAACATGAGTCAGGTATCCTCCATTTCTACGTAAGACTATCTTGTACTTCTTTAATTTTTCAAATTCTGGTAGTACAATGCTTTCCAGCTTTTCATTATCGGAATCAAGCAAGAACATAAGCGGTTTGTAATTATCAAAACCAAAATGCATTCCAGCTAATACAGTCCCCCTTTCATTTACTGAAAATAATTCAAAGCTTTCATTCTCATCTAAATCGGAAGTAATCCAGTCTTGATCAAAATTCACTTTTTTGATTAAATTTCCTTTTAGGTCATGAATTTTGTAGGACTCGAAATCTTCAAAACCGAAATAATCATTGGGCAGTGGAAATAAATTAAAAAAATGCTCTGATTGTAATCCTTTAGGTCCGTCCTTTTCAAAATAAATTTTCTTTTTGATCTTGTATTCATCTAAGTCCACAATTTCCAAAGCGTAATTTTTTCTATCCCAGCCAAAAAAATTCTTTTCATCTTTAGATACAGCAGGCAAATGATTGTCTGAGCCGGCCATCAAAATTTCACTTCCCGAGTTAACCATGACTGTATCAATTTCAACTTCAAAGTCAGAATAACCGGATGTTTTCTTCTTATCAGATTCTGATCCACAGGAAAACAAAAAGCCACAGAAGATGAGTAGTATAAATAGATTTTTCATGAATTATCTAGCTTATATTTTAAAAAACAAAATAACGAAAAAATATAAGCCAAAAGTATAAAATAAATTACAACCAATTTATTGTCAACATAAAAAACTTTATAATGAGGCATTTATGGCATCCGATAATTCGTTAGCTATTTCCTTCATTCCTTTTTCAGAATTTAAATATTCTTCGGATTCAGGATTTGAGAAATAACCCATGCTAAATAATACTGCAGGGCATTTGGCATTTTTAAGTATATAAAATCCGCTAGAATAGCCAACTCTTAAAGTTTTGTCAATATTTCTTAATTCTTGAGAAAGGATTTCTGAAAAGTATTTTGATTGGGAGGCATGATCATTCTGATCATTATAAATTGCCACCATCCTATTCTCCTTTTCGTATTCATGTGTTTCCACGTGCAGAGAAATTAACAAATCAGCTTTTTCTGATAATTTCACTCTTTCTTCCAATGTTTTGGTTTCATCAGTTTTCCTACTTAGAATAATTTCTACATCATTAGAATTAATAAAATTATCAGCTACTGCCTTAGCAACTTTCAAGTTTACTTCTTTTTCTTTCAAATGAAAGGAAGCCATACCTTCATCATCTCCTCCGTGGCCGGGATCAATTACTACTTTTAATTTTTGATTGGGTCTACCTATCTTTTTATTTGGTGATTCTAAATTTTTGGAATTACTTTCAAAGTCAAAATCTTTAATGAAGTCAATTGGATCAAGGTGATCTTTAGCAATTTCTTTTACTTGGTAATGCAAATGAGGTTCGGCTGTTAAACCTGTAGTCCCTGCAGCTCCAATTATATCTCCTCTTTTTACTTGATCCCCTTTTTCAACCTTAATTTCAGATAAATGGGCGTATGCGGTTTCATATAATCCATTATGTTCTATTCTAATATGTTTGCCATATCCTCCAAACACTGAATCAACTTCTACTACAATACCATCAGCAGTGGCTAAAACCGGATTTCCTTTATAAGTAGCTAAATCTATTCCCTCATGCATTTTTTCAACCTTTAGAATTGGATGCATTCTCTTGCCAAAGCCTGAGGTCAATTTAACACCTTGCGCATCTTTAAGTGGGAAAATTGAAGGAGTAAAATTGTCTGGGGAAGCCAAAATACCTTCGATTACACCTGAAACATCGGAGTTTAAAGGAACAACTGATGTTGACTTTTCTTTGTTTGCGAAAGAAAAAGTTAAAAACAATATCGCTGGTAAAATCAACATATAATGCCATTTTGATAGTTTTTTGTTTTGGTTTATCATTTTGATTCTTGTTTTAATAGTGTTCAATTTGAAATGATTGGCTGTAGCAACAGCATATTGAGAATTAATTTGTTGATAGAGAACCTCCTGATAATGAATAGGGTCATTTTGAATTTTAATAACCTCTTCATCTGCTTGGAATTCATGTATTTCAATTAAACGGCTTTTGAATAAATAGTGAAAAGGATTGAACCAAAATAGGGCTAAAATGACTTCAAGAATTATTCTATCGACTGAATGCCTTTTATTTACATGAACCAACTCATGCCTTAAAATGGTATCGAATGAAGAAGATTTTAAAATACTCTTCGGAATAAAAATCGAACCGAAATAACTAAAAGGACTCTCTATATTACTGCAATAAATCCAACGACCATCTATAATTATTCGTTCTGATTTCCTTTTGAGTCTAAGCAATTGGAAATGACTATAAACCAGCTTTAAAAGTAAAAGCAAACTGATAAAAATTATACCCATAAATACCAATTCAACTTCCAAATTGGCCTGATTGTCGTTTCTAACAGGAATTAATTCTGTTTTACCAGTAGTCAACTCAGTTATCTCATACCAAACAGGCGTTTCAGCTTCCATCACATCTTCAGGAAATTTATCAGGGGGAATGGAAATGGAAATAAAGGGAATAAGAAAACTTAAAGCTAACGCTAAGATTACATAATACCTATTGACTGCATGTCTGCCACTCTTATGAAAAACTAAAATATAAATCAAATATAAGATAGCTTGAATGGCAATAGCTTTAAATAGATAGATTAATAGGGCGTTCATTTGTCTTTCTTTTTAATTTCATCATCAATCATTTTTCTGATCTCTTTCAATTCTTTTACTGACAATTCTTTTCGCGAAGTAAAGAATGAAGCGAATTGCTTATAAGAGTTATTAAAAAAATTACTGACAAAGCCTTTGATAGATTGATTGGAATATTCTTCCTTAGAAACCAGTGGAAAATAGTGCTTAGCTTTTCCATGCAAGTCAAAACCAATAAACTCTTTCCGCACTAATACATTTACTACGGTGCTTATAGTGGTATAAGCAGGTTTAGGCTCTTCATATTCCATCACGATATCTTTAAGGTAAGCTTTTTCCAGCTTCCATAAATGCTGCATAAGTTGCTCTTCCGCTTTTGTTAATTCTTTCATATCACAATTATATTACTATTTAATTAGTAATACAACTATTTATTAAATTATCTTACTATTTATATAGTATTATAGCTAAATGATTAGTTTTTAAAAGCCTTATTACAACCATTTCGATACACTATGAGTCGTTTTATTGACTAAATATTTTTTTTAAAATCTGAAAAACTACTAACCGAAATGAAAAATTTAATTGTATTATCTATTATTTCTATTTTATGCACTTCTTGTCCTGGAATTAACTTTCCTGATGACGATTACGAATTTGAATATGAAACCATAGTAACTGAAGAAGCGGTTAATTTAGACGGTATAAACTCCACATATGATGATTATAATTCTTCCTTACCATATTCTGGGTTAAGCCACCGCTTTTACTATTCTTGCAACCGCCACAGCAGAGGTGAACATTTTGATATTGTATTTGAAAACGTAAGTATAACCTATCACGATCGGGATGATGTTTTAAATGTTGGTTACGGAACAAGCGAAGTTAGTAAGTTTAATCAAAAATTATTACCTACCATCAATAGTGAATATGACGAACTTGGACCCTTATATTATTTTGGTCCTGATCAAAGTAGCTATTTTCTATATGCCAACAATGAAAATGGAGATTATGACATAAAAGCCGTTATGTGGAATAAATCAAGTTTTGGCGGTTATCAAGCAACAGAAGAAATCAGCGAACCTTATTTTTTAAGAAAAATTAATTCTAATGCGGATGACCTATATCCAACTTTTACTGTTGATGACAGTGAAATGTATTTTTGCAGTAATAGAGACGGAGAAAACTTTAATATCTACAAATTGAATATCAGTGAAGATATGATTCAAGCTGATTCAAGTGGAGATAATGGACAAGTAAAGGCAGAAATAGTACAAGAGTTATCAAGTGCCGGAAATGATAAATGTCCTAGTATTTATAAGGACATTATGATATTTGCTTCCGACAGAGCAGGCGGTTATGGTGGATTTGATCTTTATTTTTCAGAATATCTTAATGGAAATTGGTCGGAGCCTGTAAACATGGGTGAAAAAGTAAATTCAGAATTTGATGAATATAGACCCATAATAATTCAATCTTATCAATTTAAAGGGAGAATGATCATATTTTCATCTAATAGACCAAGCGGAAAAGGTGGATTTGACTTATATGCTGCTAGAAATTATGACCTACCAGAAGAAGCCTATCCAAATTGATATTTCTATAAAAATAAATACATTTAACCCACAAAGTACAAAAACCACCATACTTATTAATCAAGCTATGGTGGTTTATATATTTATTCCTAGCTTTGAACAAATTTTACCTAAGCATGTTGCTTTTGTAACATATTATTGATCATTTCGCTATTTATGACTTAATATCTATTAAAATATTCATAAATACACATTCTGAAATTCAAAATTAAAACCAGTTTTTACTTAACACCTTTGTTATCTATGAACAAAATTTTAAGATTAATTTTCATCTCATTCTTAATTCTATCCTCCTTAGAATCCTTAAAAGCAGCTAATCTTCAACAAGATGACTCGCTAAGAATAGAAATAGAAACCATAAATCCTTCCTCCTCCATCAATGATGGTCAAATAAAGGTAAAGGCTTTTGGTGGAGCTCCCCCCTATCAATTCAAATGGTCAAACCAAAATACTTCCTTAACTGCTTCCGAAGCTTCAGGATTAATTGAAGGATTGGAATATACAGTAACCATATCAGATTCTGAAAATATTCATATCACCAAGAATATTACCATTGAAGCAGAATCCATAACCGAAAACTTTAATGCGATATTCGAGCCTGTTGTACAGTTTATGGGCAAAGTTTTGTTCTGGGATCCTTTTGAAGCAGTTGGTCTTTACGATCCGGTTGTTTATACCGATAAGGAAATGATCAAAACTCCTGAATGGACTGCCACTACAGATAAAACCTTCATTCTAAAAAAGAAATTGGTTAAAGACGGTACCCAAGTCAAAAAAGGGGATGAAATTGCCATTGTTTCTATCGATAAGGAAGATGCTGATGTTGTTAAAGCAACTACTGATGGTAAAATCAACTTTAATGTGGAAGAAGGAAAGGTGATTTTCAGCCCTAATAATACAAAAGATTTAATAGAACAAGGTGCGCAATATTTTGCAAGTATCAATTTTGAAGAAGAAAGACCTCTTTTATATCCTAATGGGGATGTTAGAAAAAATAGTATACCATTTATAGTAGTATGGTTAATTGCAGGTGCTGCATTTTTTACTGTTAGAATGGGATTCATCAATATCCGCGGCTTCAAGCATTCTATTGATTTAGCAAGAGGAAAACATAGCGATCCTAATGCACCGGGAAAAGTAACTCACTTTCAAGCTTTAGCCACTGCTGTTTCGGCAACAGTTGGATTAGGAAATATAGCCGGTGTAGCTGTTGCCATTTCTATTGGTGGAGCAGGTGCTACTTTCTGGATGATCTTAGCTGGTTTCTTAGGAATGTCCTCCAAATTCGTGGAATGCACACTAGGGGTTAAATACAGGGAAATTAAAGCGGATGGTAGAATATTCGGTGGACCGATGAATTATCTTCGCTACGGACTAGAAAAGCGTAATATTAAAGGATTGGGAAAAGTGTTAGCAGCGATTTTCGCGATACTTTGCGTTGGTGCTTCCTTTGGAGCTGGAAATATGTTCCAATCTAATCAATCCTTCTCAATTATGGCTTCTCAGTTTTCAGTTTTAGAAGGCTGGGGCTTTTGGTTCGGTATAGGTTTAGCTGTTTTGGTTGGTATAGTCATCATAGGTGGAATTGAAAGCATTGCAAAAGTAACTGAAAAGGTTGTTCCGATTATGGCCGCAGTTTATGTGGTGGCAGCACTTGTGATTATTGGCATTAATATAGAAAACATTGGCCCAGCTTTTTCAGCTATTTATAATGGAGCCTTAAACTCAAGTGCTTTAAAAGGAGGTTTTATCGGTGTTTTAATCATAGGATTCCAAAGAGCTGCCTTTTCAAATGAAGCTGGAGTTGGTTCAGCGGCTATAGCGCACAGTGCCACTAAAACACATAACGCTCCCTCTGAAGGTTTTGTAGGTTTGATGGAGCCCTTTATTGATACTGTAGTGGTTTGTACGTTGACTGCTTTAGTATTAATCTTCACAGGAATGCATGAAGTGCCTGATGTAACAGGAGTTGAATTGACTGCACAAGCCTTCGGTTCTGTTATAGGCTGGTTCCCCTATGTATTGGCTATTGCGGTATTCCTATTCGCATTCTCTACGATGATTTCCTGGTCCTATTACGGCATGAGAGGTTGGACTTATTTGTTTGGGAAATCCAAAAAATCTGAATTGACTTATAAAATCTCATTCTTGGTATTTGTAGTGGTGGGAGCTTCGGTAAGTTTAGGTGCTGTTTTAGATTTCTCAGATATGATGATATTGGCCATGTCTGTCCCGAATATGATTGGGCTTTATATCATGTCATCAGAAGTTAGGAAAGACTTAGCTCATTATTTTGAGAAAATGAAGGCAGGCAAATTAGGCCAACCGGATGATGACCTTTCCGCTGATATTGATGCTATAAAAGACAAAGATTAATTTATTTAATAATTCTACTCAAGACTTCTTGTTTATTTTGTCTTGAAATAGGCAACTGTTTGGATTTCACATTCAGGCAGTTGCCTTCAATTGATTCCACTTTCTTGATGTTGACTATATAACTTTTGTGTGACCTTATAAATTGGTCAGGAGGTAATTTTTCTTCCATGCTTTTCATAGTCATTAATGATATGATTTTCTGCGAATCCGAATGGATAATTACATAATTCTCCATTGCTTCCACATAGTATATTTCATTTACCACCACTTTTTCAAGCTTCTGCTCTGATTTCACAAAGAAGTAATCTGATTCCTTATCTTTTGAAGATTCATGATTGCTTGAATTCTCCAAAACAAAGCGATCTTTGGCTTTATTGACCGCTTTCAAAAAACGATCAAAGGGATAAGGCTTTACAAGATAATCAATTACATCCAATTCATATCCTTGCAAAGCGTAATTAGGATAGGCTGTGGTGAAAATCACCATTGGAGGTTTAGAAAGTGATTTTAAAAATTCGATCCCGGTTATTTTAGGCATTTGAATATCCAGAAAAATTAAATCTATATTTTGCTCCGATAATATTTTATTCGCTTCTAATGCATTTTCGCAATAGGCAACCAGATCTAAAAACTCAATCTCAGTAACATAGGATTTTAACCCTTCTGCTGCCAGATGTTCATCTTCTACAATTAAAACTTTCAAGTTCTTACGCATAGTCAGATAATTCTAATTCAAGATTTACAATAAATAATTCATCTGTTCTACTGACCTCTAATTGGTGTTTGTCTGGGAAAAGCAATGCCAGTCTTCTTTTAACATTAGCTAAGCCAATCCCTCCCTCCTTTTGCGGTGCTGATTGCTGATCAAAAGTATTCGAGAATTCTACTTTTAGTTTTTGGTTTTCTTTGGCCATATTAATTTTAACTTGATTGGACTGATCTGTATTGGAAGAAAGGTGTTTGAAACAGTTTTCTAAAAATGGAATCATCAATAATGGAGGCAAAGAAAAATCATGCAGCGCTCCCTGTTTTTCAAAATTTACATCCACTCGATGTGCCCTTCTTAATTTTTCTAATTCAATATAGTTCTCCAAATAGTTAATCTCTTCTTCTATAGTAATTTTGTCCCTGCTGAAATCATATAATTGAGACCTTAACAAATCTGATAACTTAATAAGCATATCAGCTGCTTTATCAGGATTCATTTTGATTAAAACATATACGCTATTAATAGTATTAAATAGAAAATGAGGATTAACTTGGGCTTTCAAGTAGCTAAGCTCTGATAAAAGACTTTCCTGTTTTCGTTCTTTTTCCAGCTTTTGCTGACGAGATTTGTCTATCATAGATTTGACCCCAATCAGAACTCCTCCCATAAAGAGATTAGAAATCAAAAACACAGAGAATATAGTAAGAAACTCTTTTCCGAAATAAAGTGGCATTTGATCCCCTAAAATCAAATAAATTACTCCATACATCACAAACGACAGGAAAATGGCAAGAAGGACATAGCCGAGGAAAAATAACCACGGTTTGCCTTTTTTGAAACTGAAAGCTGTCAATACATATTGCGATATGTAATACATCATTGCATGTGAAAAAACATAAACCGCAGTTACTAATAGTAAATCGAGTTTATTGTCATAAAAACGGTTGTAGCCAGTAGCAGCAATGGAAAAGTAAAGTAGCCATCCTAAAACATGATGAATTTTGTACTGGGTTAATCTTTTTAAAATCATTCCCTAAAGATATTAAAGAAGATGCTATTCACAACTTGGCTTGACGAACTGCTGATATGAATTGACGAATGGTATTTAGAAAACATATTTCATAAGGCTCCTTCCGTTTTGTGCAGGAATGCAGTTGGTCAATACAATCAAACCAATGGTCAATCAAATTTAATTAACTCAAAATTCAGTGCTTCATTTGAGCAAACAAAACAGAAAAGTCATGAAAAAATTATTCTTAAAATTACAAACAGCACTATTAAGCATGGTCGTATTAATGATGGCTATGGAGGGAAAATCCGAAAATATACTCAGCACCACCATTGTTGGAAAAGGACAGCCCATGATTCTTATACATGGTATGTCATGTTCAGCCGATGTATGGAATGAAGTAACCGAGCACTACAAGAATGAATACGAAATTCACCTGGTTACTTTGAAAGGATTTGGAAATAGGGAAAGCGTAGAAAGTGAGCATTTCCTAAAAGAAGTTAGAAATGAGCTAATCGATTATGTGAAATCCAATCAATTAAAGAATACAGTATTAATAGGACATAGCATGGGAGGATTCCTATCGCTATGGGCTGCAGCAGAAGCTCCTGATTTATTTTCAAAAGTTATATCAGTAGATGGGATTCCCTACTTCCCTGCTGTTCAAATGCCTGGGCTCACTCCTGAAAGAGCACAAAGCATGGCTCAACAGATGCAGTCAAATATGAAAAATGTAAGTGAAGAAGCTTTTACACAACAGCAAAAGATGATTATTGCTGGGATGATTGCAACTCCAGAAAAACGAGAACAAGTGGTAGAAATGGGAATAAACAGTAATAGAACTGTAATTACTCAAGCTTATGGAGAAATGTACACCACCGATATTCGTCCTGACATGAATAAGATAAAATCTCCTGTTTTAGTACTAGGAGCTTGGGCTGCCTATGAGCAATATGGTAGTACAAAAGCGGCTGTTGAAAACAATTACAAATCACAGTGCAAAGATATCGAAAATGTTAAAGTAGCGGTAGCTGATGAAGCTTATCACTTTATTTTCTACGATGAACCTGAGTGGTTTTTTGATCAGGTTGATAGCTTTTTAGCTGCAAAGTAACTTTAATCTAGAGTGTGATGTTGAATCACACTCTATTCTTATTCACCAAAAAATCTAAAATCATGATGATATTGTCCGTATTATTAAGTCTTGGAATTACATTTTACATTCTAATGGTTACTAGAAAAATCAAAAGAATAGAAAACTAAAAAAGCCTTCCATTATCTTTTTCTAATTGGCTCTAAAATAATCCTAAGCAGTAGCACGGCAATCATAATTGTTACTAAGGCTAAGGATTTCTCAAATATTGATGCCGCCAATATATTTCCTAGCGTATTTAACAGAAACAAGAAAAAGAATAAGCTCAAGCCTATTCTTGATATGATTAACCATATTTTAGACTTAGCCCGCTTTCTTAATATAATCAATGAAAAACAGAAGCTTGAAGCCAGGATTGAAACCATCTCCAATTTTATAAATTCATCTGAACTTGTGATTTCCCCACCCCAAGTATATTTCATAAAAAAATCGATCTCAAAAAGAGTGAGTGATACAATCAAGATGTGAAATGCAATTAAGAAGCCAATCAATAACTGACTAATAGTTAGGGCCTTTTGAAAAGTAATAATTTGTGCCATGGCAGATCTTCCAAAGATTTATTTCAATAGTAAAAATTCAATATAACGGAAGGCTGATGCTAAAAGATTTGATCTTTCTGCTGCTTTCACCTCAAATGTATCGAGGGTAGCTCGATTGATCATTCTACCCCCAGAAAAAACAATCTGAGGTTGTTCTAGAGTTGCTAAATTATTAATAGGATTATCATCGACAAGTAACAGATTTGCCACTTTACCACTTTCAATGGTACCAAAGTCATTTAAGAATTCATGTGTTTTCGATGGATTTATGGTAGCTGTTTTTAAAACTTCATAATTGCTTAGTCCAGCTTGCTTGTAAAATGCCAGTTCAAGATGAATGGATTTTCCTGGAATAGTCACCCCTATTCCAGCATCAGTACCACAAACTATATTTACTCCAGACTCATGCAATTTTTTAATAGCCAATAAATGAAATTCATGTTGATTTTTAATGCTACTTTCAATCGTGCTATCATTTCTTTTTGCACTATTCCATCGACTAAATTGTGCTTCACTATCCACCATCCTTATTAAGGGATTCATGTAATTCAAATCCGATGAATTTAGAATACTATCATTGATAATCATTTTATAAATATTGTGATAGACAGTAAGTGTGGGACAAAAGGAAGTTCCTTCAGCTTTTGAGAAATCTATCACTACTTCTTCTAATTTCGCTGAATCCAATTTGTATTCTAATGGTTGCTGTACTATATCTTCTGCATGCTCAATAGTTCTAATCTGCGAATTAAAATGATAATCATAAGCAACTTTATTACTCGGATGCGCTGCAATATCCAATCTGCTCAACTTAGCTTGATCTATAACCACGTCAAAATACTCCTGAGGTAATCCATAATAGGTTTTGATGAAATCATAGCCTTTTTCCTTAGTATCGATAACCACCTCTCGAGCCTCCTCTTTACTGAAAATTTGCAAATTATCATCCCCCATGAATTCTGAACCCGTCAACTTGGGACCACTAGTAAAAAAATTAGGACTTAAAATCTCTCCAGATTCAATCAGTTCCTTCATTCTTAAATGCATGGGTTGCCCCCATAGGTTTCGTACTGTGGTGACTCCATTGGCTAAATACAAACCTAATTCATATTCATCCCAAACATGCACATGCATATCGATCAAGCCAGGCATCAAGTATTGATCTTTACCATCAATGATGGTTTGTTGCTCTACGCTAATATCACTTGAAATTTCAGTTATCACTCCATCTTCGATTAGCACCATTTTATCAACTAAAATAGTGTCGGAGGACATGGGCACAATATTTACATTTTTTATCAGATAAGAATTTCTTTCCCCTTCAGGATGGTTTGTAATTTTTAGATAACGGGTGTTTCGGTTATCCAATATGAATACAGTCAAAATGAAAATTACGATAACTGTAATAAGTACTATAATAGCTTTAGCCGCTATTTTTAAGAGTTTCATTTCTTTAAAAAGTAAAGTCCACTAGAGTTAATACACCAGTAAATATAGCAGTTTCGGAATAATTTCACTAGAAATCTAAGTGATGTTACTCCATCTTGACCAATTCACTTTATTTAAGCAGAATTTAAATTGTATCACTTTTTAAATGATACTTCCCTCCCTTTCCAAAATTCATCTTCATCCTGATTAGGCTTACGTACAAATTCATGCTGCCATACTCCCTCTAAATTGTCATTGGAATTTATTCGTAAATGAAAATCGGCAAACATGGGCGTCACAGCAATGAAGTGCAAGGAATCCTTTGTACTTCCGTTTACAACAACTGGATAAGTTTCTCTCTTACGACTTCTCTTGAACTCGACTTCTCCTATCACTAAACCATTTTTAGTGCTTTCTAATGTGAGTTTGGCTTTTTTGCTTTTATCATACAATGAAGTGACTTTACCTGTCCATACTCCAGTCAAATACTTACTGTTTGAATTAAGACCTGCTTTTGCTCTTTTGGCATCAAGAAAAATTTTGGCGATGGCTTGAACTTCTGCATCATTAAAGAATACATGTTCACCTGTATTACTCATAGAAGCCAGCACTATCTTTTCTTCTGGCAAAAGCACCCAATGCGTTCTGGCAGTAGGCATACTTCCATTATGATGCCAGACTTCAGTATCAATTTTGCTTGAACCTAGCTCCCATCCCAATCCATAGTAGGTCAACACTCCATTCTTGAGATCTAATGATTGGGTCAATGTATCTACTGTTGCTTTTTTGAGAAAATCGAAATTGATAAACTGATGCCCAATTTTGACCAAGTCTTCCGCAGTTGATAAATAACCTCCCCCAGCGTACATGAATGATCTATTTTCAAAAGGTGCCAATTCCCGGCTTTTTCTTCCTTTAATATAAAATTTACTAATGTCCTTGGCACTATGATCAGGAGAATCAAATGTAGTATTCTCAACTCCAAACTGATCCCAACTGTCATACATTATCTTTTTAAAAGAAACACCAGCGGCTTTTTCCATTAGAGCGCTCAAGAGTACCCAGCCATAACTTGAATAGCCATATTCAGTACCAGGCTCAAAATCCAATGGATCATCTCGAAAAATAGCTAATGCTTCTTCCACGGTTTCATAATTTTCAGTTCTGAACTTAGGGTCGGCCTCATTATAATGTCTTATTCCTGAAATAGAACCGGCAAACTGCCTTACAGTAATTTGTTTCGCAGGAGCAGGATAATCAGGAAAGAAATCCTCAACAGTATTGTCTAAACTGATCAGATTATCTTCCAGCATCTTTCCTAGGGCTATGGAGGTCAATGGTTTTGCAAGACTAGCCGTTCTAAACTGAGTTTTGCTCGTAACTGGAACAACATTTTCCAGATCAGCATAACCCATGGATTCACTCCAAATCATTTCACCATCAATCATTACTGCAACTTGCAGGCCAGGAATATTAGTTTGCTTTTGATGTTCCTGAATGAGAAATCGCGCCTTGGAAACTGCTTGTTCGTACTCTTGCGCAAATAGAGAAGAGCTAAACAGTATACATAAAATAAAAGCTACATTTTTTCTAATAATCATTTCGAAAAGGATTTATTACTGATTAAGAATTCTTCTCCGCTTGATTTCACAAGCTTTAAGCTGTCCGTATTAACTAGGGTTCCAACATGCATTAGATAGTCACAGTAATTATCAAATAATTCCCCTGGTGTTTTGCCATTTACTGAAGTTAATGTGTCCCCCAAAGCAAAAGGTAAATCGTCAGTAGTTCTATCAATCACCCATTGATTATCATTCAAAATGCCTGAAATGAATGGAGCATTAGGCTCAATACTTACAGCCTTTCTTTCAATCAACTGAATTATATTCTTATCATAATTAATGATTACCTCAAAGTGCTTCAAAAACTCATTGCCCAAGAGCGCTTTTCCGTTTGCGGAGAAATTAACAGGAATACTAGTCTGAAATCCATCAATTTCAACTTCCAGCTGTTTTTCAATAAGTGTATCCGCTTTGGCTCCGTAAATTCCAGTAGTGGATCTGTCGAAAAATATCTTTTCACTACCTTCAAATTCTGCGGCTAAGGCAATGGGTAATACCAAACCACCATTATAGCCTAAATCAAATAGGATGTTCTGCGCTTCCTTTCCTCCTATTTTCATACTAATCAATGGCGTTCCAGAAAGCAATGGGTTATCAAATTTAATATTGTAAGCTGATTCTTTAACTTCAAAGGGTTGATCTGAAAAATAGATCATCTTATGTTCGTAATCAATTTTCCAGTGAGCTAGCTTCATAATATTGGCTCCTATGATACCATGCTGCGCTATACAAGGACTGGCAGACTGCTCATCATATTCCACTTTACCTGCTCCTACATTATAAAAAGCCGTTTCTCCAAAAACTAAAGAGTCTATTCTAGTGACCTCAATGATTCTAGTTACTCCAGCAGCTGTAGAATTGGATTTGGTTGTGATGGTTTTCAAGCTGAGCGACTCTGCCAATCCCTTTTCAATTTTGCTATTGAAAGCACCTGTATCAAAAATAAATTCTCGTTCTGTACTATCGCCATTAATTCTGGCTTTTACCACAATCAAGTCCTTTTTCATCTCAAAAGGAATGGCTTGTACAAATTGCTGACGCTTTAATTCTCCGCCACTCAATAGCTGTACATTTTTCAAATAACTACAGCTTATCAAACTACTGGAAAGGATGATGATGACTACTAAGTAAAAAATATTTTTCATTTTGTGTTAAATTTTAATTCGGTTTTGTTTGTCCAATATATTATAAATGGAATTCCGATTAGTGAAGGTAATGCAAAAGCTAAAAATGGATTCATGAACTCAAATCTCGTTACCATAGTGGAGAAAAAGGCTGTGAATGTTGCTATGTAGCCTCCCATCATATTTCCTAAATGATAAGTGTACCAATGATAGGCTTTTTCAGGTTTGGAAATAAATGGTTTCATATTGATGTAACTGAGGTACATTCCCCCAAGACCGAAACCTGCAGAAAGCAATACGCCAGGCACATTTACATCTGGTGTAACCGCATAATAAACGGCCATGCAAACAAATGAAAAGTTGGCTATGAAATTTATTGATCCTGCCAACCAATCAAACCATCTGGCTTCCTGCCCTTTGTGAAGCTTTTTCAATTTTAATATGCGAACTCCAGCAAAAACACTGTAGTAGCTGATGAAAGCAATTAAAAATAAGAACTTATTGAATTTATATGAAGCAATTGTGATTCCAGTGATAAAGACCACTAACATTGCCACTGCGTATATTTTTCCAGCTTTTTGATGCTTGGCCTTTCCTTTAGAGGTACTTATGGCCACTGCGCCACTCAATAAAGCAATCGCCCCTGCGCAAATATGCACGTATAATATATTTTGAATTATGTTATTCATCTGATCAACGGGTATTTATGATTCTATTCGGATAAATGACCAATTGAATGATATTGAATTCAAATTGATCGACTCTTGATATTTCTCCAGTAGGATTTTTGACTTTTTGTAGCGGATAATATCGAAGGTTTGTTCGTAAAATCCAGGTCTCTAAGGGAGAAGCAATGATGTCCCAGCCAAATATAATTCCAGGCGAAATCATTTTAGTTGTGGCTACTTCAGTTGTCATCACATCATCTTCAAATTCAGCCGCACCCCATCTTTCATAGCTAATACTTGATCCAATGAAAGGGACAAATCCATTATAATCCCAGAAGAATTTCAACATTTCTAATGCCACAGATCTTCTTCGAATTACGTGCTCTAGACCGTAGCTATTTGAATTTGAGCTGTAATCTCTATAACTAAAACCAATGTGAAGTCCCGCATCATGAAATAAATAGCCTAGCCCAAAATCCCAATTGAATTCGCCTTTATGCCGTGGCAAAGACTGCTGCTCACCTTGAGAGAATTGTGGGGCTTGCAAGAAATATGCTCCACTTGGTGCAACTCCTATAGAAAAGCTATTTAATTTCCCTTTACTTCTCAATTCGTCTTCCTTCTTCTTGGTAGATCCATTTTTATAGCCTTTCTCTTCCTTTAATGTAGTATCGAAAAACTTTACAATCCCAACTGAAAAATAATTTTTTGGTAAATGAAATATTTCTCTTTGATTTCGGCTCGTATAGAACTCTTTTTTGTTCGTAGGCACCCACATGAGTTCCGCATTGAGTTGCCACCCCTTATAAGCATAGGAAACACCTGCTAAGGGAGATGCAGTGAAAAATAAATCATCTCTGCTACCTAGCTCTTCATGATCCAACTTGAAAACCATCTGGTTAACTGAAACACCAGCATAAGGTCTTAATTTGCCGAATTCCATTCTCCATGGATAGTATCGGGCACTTAAATCTGCTCCTGGTTGAAAGAAATACTCAGTTTCTTCTGCCACTTTTTTATCCCCCAAATGACCAAGAGGAAGATTAACATTGAAATCCCATTTTCCCCAGAAATGCAAGCCTCCAATATTAAACCTAGGAGAAATAAGGGTGGGAAATTTACTGCTCAAACCGTCTGATACAAATTGACCTTGTGCTGGTACTATCTGTGTATTAAATCCTATATAGGTTTGAGCAAATCTATGTTTGCTTTTCTCCTGCATGTATACTTGTGCATGCATGAAATTAGAGGTCAAGACCATAATCAATGCTATTAAAATCTGCTTCATTTTTTACTTTTGTGTTTATGAATGATGAAGCAAATATGAGATGTCAAATCAGCATTTGAGCAGTCTTGAGTACTGTTTGGTATTAATGGGATCGATTAGGTATAAAAGGGAAGCACCTAGATAGGATGATTGATTTTCTGCTTTAATTCGGCAGATTTTGATCTGGCTACAGGTATAGGAGAATTGCCATATCTTAGTATAACTTCAAAGTTTCTAGCATTACCCTGGACTTTCTGAACCTGATGAAGATTAATGAGAAAACTTTTATGGCAATGGAAGAAGGTATCATTTGGAAGCTGATCTGCTAAGTTTTTTAATCTATTTCGAATGAGCTCTTTCTTGATTTCCTTAGCTTCGTTCAAATAAAATAATTCCAGGTAATTACCATCTGATTGCGCCCAAAGGATTTCATTAGTCTTTAACTGCAAAATAAGCTGACCATTTTCAGCAGTAATGGAATGAATAACATCCAAATCTCCATTTTCTGCTTTTACTTTTTGATTCAACTTTTCAGCTTCCTTCAACTGTTTCCTTTGGTAATTGTATTGTTCAAATAATACCATAAAAAGAATAGGGAAAGCACTAAATAAAAGTGTTTTGATGAAAACCATTTTAAATAGCTCCCAGGGACCATGTTCTGTAACATTGATACTGAAAAAAATGAAAAAGATCGTTAATACGATAAAAACCAGCACTGTAAAGATCAATAGGACCTCTTTGCCCAACGTCCAACTATCTTCATCCATCCATTGAGGCACGATAAATTTCAAAATCTTGACTGTAAACCAAACCAATGTTGAAGCAATCAATCCAAAGCCTAATGCAAAAGCTACAACATAATTTAATGGTAGGCTATTAAAACCCAGTGGTCTAAAAAGCAGAATCAACAGGAAAGTAAATATTCCAGGAATTAGAATACTTTCAGAATTGAAAATGAAGGGATGTGGTTTTTGAAAAATTGAAAGCATAAGGCAAAATTAACATTTGCCTGTAATTTGTTTTTATAATTTGGCTGATTCTTTCCGGTTGCCGCTTACTTGTACTCAAAAATTTCCTCAATACTTTTTGAGAAATATTCCGACAGTTTAAAAGCCAACATCAAACTAGGATCAAATTTTTCCTTTTCTATGGCATTAATCGTTTGTCTCGATACTTGAACTGCATCAGCTAAATCAGCTTGGGTAATATTTTTTTCAGCCCGTAATACTTTGATTCTATTCTTCATTTGTAGCGAAGTTTACCAACCACCATTGCGATTAAATAAGAAATAGAGATTAGTATCACTAAAAATGAAATTTCAGCATCAATGCCAATCATATTAGTGATATCCATAACAGAAAAGCTCAATCCTCCAATCACTCCCACCCCTAAAGCTATTGCCATCGCATCAAAAGTGATCTTTTTATCTAATTCATCTAAGCCATTGATGTGATTTCTGTTGGCTATGATCATTCCGATCCCCAAACCCAAATTTAGAAAAAAGGCTAAATAGGTAAATAATTGATTGTCTTCCCATATAAATTTAGGGCCAAATGTAACTAGTGCCATACTTAATACCCAACCTACGGTCCAAATTGCTAAGGCTTTTAAATTTTTCTTTTTCTGTTCTTGCCAGTTAGTTGCTTCCATAATGTCTTGTTTTATTGTCTAAATGTAAAGTTATTTTTACACAAAGAAATAGAAAATAAATAAAATGTCAAGTTTTATTTACATTTAATTTTAAAAATATTGTTTATATTTAAATATGGACTGGATTTACGAGACGGATAAAAGTGGCGATTACCGCTATTCTTTAGGTAAAAAAGGAGAAAAGACCTTGCTATGCATTGGCGTAAATCCAAGCCAAGCCAAACCTGAACAATATGATGGCACGGTTTCTTCAGTGGAAAGAATTTCCATTCATAATCAATTTGATAGCTGGGTTATGCTTAATCTCTACCCTCAAAGAAGCGCTGATCCTAAATTACTGCACAACAGGATACAAAAAATCTATCATCAGGAGAATCTGGAGATTATAGAGTCTTTCCTAGAGGAAGATGATCCGGTAATCTGGGCTGCATGGGGCAATTTAATAGACTGTCGGCCATTCTTGAAGCATTGCCTTTCTGATATCTTCAATTTGAGCCAATTTTATGATTGTCAATGGCTATCTGCTGGTGATCCCTTAAAAGCAGGGCATCCAAGGCATCCTCTATATCTTAAGAAGAAAACTGAATTAACTACTTTTGATATAGAGGATTATATGGAAAGAATTATTTAAAATTTAAATTTCTTATAAGTTAAAATGATAGCTCAACTTTATTAGTTAAAATGAAGTTAAGCATAATATCATATAAATTTAAATAATCGTTTTTAGATATTATAAAGCAGAATAAATTTCTTTTACCCATTCTGGCAATTGGACATATTCAATTAGGTTCCCGTCACCATCATACCAAATATTCCATTCATCATTTAAATCTTTAGTAAACAAAAGCTCTTCAACATCATTGTAAACCTCAAATTTTTCTCTTTCACCCTCATTGCTGAAATACATTATACCATATCCTAGCAATATCAAATTATCTGGGTTATCCCCTGAATAGTAAGAGCCTTTTTTGGCAATTCCTCCTTCATATTCTAATTCAGTCAATCCTTGGAACTCCTCATTTTGATTATAATCATATATTTTTGAATTAAGTTTTTGGAAATAATAGCCAATCTCCGAAGTTTCCAGAACTTCATTTTGTAATCCAAAATTAGTTTGTAAAAGGTACTCTGAATAATATTCGAAGGTCCTTGTTGTAGGATCAATTGAGCTGGTCATTTCTATCAATCGATTTTCATTATCATATTTATAATAAAAAACATCTTCATAATCACCATTAGATGAAACTCGCTTCCTGGTATATTTAATTACATTATTCTCATCATATTCAAAAAAATATGACTCATTAGAGTCATCCTTTTTAACGGAATAATCAATCAAAAAATCATTATCATTATAGGAATTTTCTCTGGTTGAAATCAATTCGTTATTTTTGTCAAAATGTTCCTCTACTATAATATTTCCATTTTGACCATAAGTATATTTATATTTACTTAATAATTCATCCTCTTTATAAATAGAAGTACCTACAATATTACCTTCACTATCAAATTCATACTTTCTTTTTGTAGATATATCTGGAAGGTGGTAATAATTGAAAGTTGAAAAATCTATTACACCTGAATCATTATATGTATGTGTCCAATTGCCCAAGCCTTTCCCAAATTTACCATGACGGAAATAATCATAACTTGTTGATATTAAAACTTCATTTTCCAAGATATGAGAATGATTATAAAGGTATTCTTGAGCAATTATTCTATCCAACCCCTCAATAAATTTGCTCATATTGAAAATGCTAGAATCATTAATCTGAATATCCTCACTTTCTAGTTCAGAATCTTCTTTTTCTGGCTGAAAACTATCTTCCTGACAAGAAAATAAATAATATTGAAAAAAACGTACTTAATCTTAATAACTGCATTGTATGTATTATAAACGTTAGAATAAAATAATTTTGCAGCAAGTTATTAATCAGGTATAATAGATTCAAGTTTAGTGAGAACTATTTCTATATTTAATACAGAAAATGATGATTCAAATATAGCTCCAAACTAAATTATAAAATCTAAAGATCTTTAAATGTTTAACCACTCAAAAAATATGGAAACTGTCATTCAGCCTGAGGATGATAAATCTTAGCGGCATTTTTATAAATCTCTTCCTTATCCAAAGTTATGGGCTTCAATTCCTTATTCACAAACATTTCCATCTGATCTGTATAATGAGGACTTTCAGGCTTTGAAGAAGCTCCATAAGGCATGATAGATTCCAGCTTTGGTAATCCTTCACCAAACCGTGCAAGGAGAATATAGGATTCGCCCACGTAGGTTTTCTCTTTCAAGCCATCTCCAATCTTTTGAGTATACATTGGTGCAATGACATCAGGCAATCCATCAATTGGCATTTCCTTATCTCCACGTTTATGGACTTGCATCTTGCTTAGTGGTACTTCAATGGTCCCAAATTCGTATATCAATTGGGATTGGGATTTTTTAACAATTTCAATAGCTTTAGCTTTATCAATCTTTTGTCCTTTTGCATTAGTGATTAACACTTTCATTAAGCCCGCTGCAATACTTTCCTTCTCTGCTTTTCTGTCCCAGTTCTGAAGAATAGTCAAATAATCTTCTATCTCTGGATAATCCTCAGGGTTTAACTCAAAAACAATATTCACATTTTCCTTGAATTGAAATTCATTTGGATACTGGATATCGAATTTTATCCTTTTAAAATCTTCATAACTTAATTTCTCTTCTTTACTCATGAGGGTTTGAAAACGAATGCTTCTGTTGTTATCCGTTAAAGAAAAGCCCATTTCAGCAGGAAAATCCAAAGAATCAAGATTTTCAGCATAATCTGTAGCATTAAAAGGACTATTATTCATATTAAATAAATAGCCCGCTTTTGGATCTGTATATTGAGGCAATTCATCAAAAGAATGATAGTTACGCCATTGGGTTACTGATGTATCTCCCGGCAAAACATTTTTCCAATCGTACTTAGGATTCCGAATCGGCAATTTTGCATTGCTGACATAAAAAATATGATGGTCTTTATCAGCATATACTATATTAAAATCAGGTAAATACAGCTGTGATACCACGCTTTTGAATTCTTCAAGATTTTGTGTTTTAGTCATTTCATACCACTGCTGAATAGCCTTTAAGTTTTGATTGGCTGCAAAACTTAGAGAGAAATATCCATTATCATTTTTTAAAGTTGGACCGTAAACACTTTGATAATAGGTTTTAGATAGTGGAATCGGTATTCCTAATATCTTGACTTTCAATTTGGCTTTACGTTTATCTAATTCTAAAATTTCGCCATCAAAATAGTAATGCTCCTTTTTATCTGGATGCATACGTAACTGATATAAGTCCATTTTATCCGGATGATTGACAGTATGAGCCCATCCCAAATTTTCATTTACTCCATGAAAAATTGTAGGGCTTCCCGGAAACAAAGAACCCAGCATATTCCAGCCTTCTTCACTATTCAAATGAACTTCATACCAGCTGGCAGGCCCTTCAAAAGGTTGATGAGAATTTACGGCTAAAAAGCTTTCCTCGGTTGTTGTTTTGCTCTTCCTTATGGCAATTCCGTTGGAGCCAATGCCCACATATGGATTATTAAATTTTTTATTCGCTACAATATCACCTACTATCTTATCGGCTCCACTCATAGCGGATAAGGATAATACAAAAGCTGTTAGCATATCATCGGCAGTGACTGGGAATAATTTTCTATTTAAAACTTCCTCTTTATGATGCAATGCATAGGAATTTATACCTTGAATATAGCCATCCAAAAGTGCCAAGAATTCAGGAGAAAGCTCATCTTTCTTTTCTTTAACAACATTGGGTGCACCGATAAATTGGGTAAAGAAATCTATTCCGGCTCCATCCTTCCCAAACTGCCTTCCAGCCATTAGTTTTCCAGCTAATAAAGTAGATTGAATGGTTTTAAAATCATCTTCTGCATGAGCCCAAGCTAGGCCATAGGCAACTTCAGCGTCTTTCCCGGCATAAATATGAGCCACTCCCCATTGATCACGGACAATGTCAATTTTATCAGGAGAAATTTGAGCAGAAAGAGGAAAAAAAATTAAAGTAAAGAAAAAGAGAAAGACGTATTTCATTTTGATTTTATGATATTCTGAAGGTTAATCAGCTAAATTTATTACAGAAAATTTAATCTCAGCATAAATTCCTATATTATTGTGTTTATGAAATCACTTTTTCATTCAATTTGTTTTTAACATGATCAAATACAATCCCAAAAACTGGTTCGGTCTTATTTTTCATTCCTATAGTCGGCAAGTAGTAAAAACACTAATGCCATTTTTAATGATAATGATTGTTTATACTGCAATTATTACTTTTTTAATTGAGGATTATTTCAAACTAGATTTTCATAGCACCACAGTCGTGCATTCTTTATTGGGGATAGTTTTGGGTTTATTTCTAGTATTTCGCGTGAATTCAGCCTATGATCGATGGTATGAAGGCAGAAAGCTGTGGGGATTACTTCTTAATAATTCAAGAAATTTAGCCTCTAAGCTAAATGCAATGATTTCATCTGAAAACGAAAAAGATCGAAAATTTTTCCAAGAAATGATTCCCGCTTTTGCATTTGCCTTAAAGGATCATTTACGAAAAGGGGTTGAAATAAAGCATTTGAAAATCTCCGATGAGGAAATAATCAAAAAACTTGAGAAAAAGGATCATGTCCCAAATGCGATTACTTCTATATTATATCAAAGATTAAATCAATTATTGGCTGAAGGAAAATTAACCCCCAACCAATTTCTTGTTTTAGATAAAGAAATGAAGGAGTTTTCTGATATTTTGGGAGGCTGTGAGAGAATCAAAAATACACCCATCCCCTATTCTTACAGCATGTTTATTAAGAAATTTATCTTCACTTATACCGTAACACTTCCTTTAGCTTTTATCAGTGAGTTTCATTATATCACGATTCCGATTGTCATTTTCGTGTTTTTCATCTTAGTAAGTGTTGAATTGATAGCCGAAGAAATAGAAGAACCATTTGGTGGAGACACTAATGACTTACCTACTCAAGAATTATCAGAGAAAATCGAGAAGAACGTAGTAGAATTGATGAATTAAATAATAAATCAATATCCTGTAATTCCATTAAATTTGAAATTAATAAAGTACCATTAATTCCTCATAAATTTTTATATTGCTCCTTCAATACAGAAGAATATGGAGCATTATGATTTGGTAATTATCGGAGCAGGACCATCAGGTTATGCTGCCGCCATGCGAGCCGTTGATTTAAAAAAGAAGACGCTACTAATTGAAAAAAACATATTAGGCGGAGCAGGCATTACTAATGGAGCCCTTTCATCCAAAACTTTGTGGGAATTATCGAGAGATATGTTAGCTTTTCGTAAAAACCTCGATCGCTATCATTTAGAATCTCCTAAAGCCGTTTGGAAAGAAATTCAATCAGAAGTTCAAAATGCTGTAAAAGAAAGAGTCTATTTATTAAGAAGTCATCTTCAAGAACTGCAAAACAATTCTAAATATTCTCCTTATATCAACTATATGGAGGGTGAAGCCTCTATTATCAGTGAGCATTTAGTAGAAGTAAAAACAGCAAAGGAAAGTCTGGTTTTTGAAACAAATTACATCATAATTGCAACAGGGAGCCGCCCACGATATCTACCTAATATTCCAATAGATGAGGAGTATATACTTACAAGTGATGGAATTGAACAGCTAGATGATTTCCCTGAAAGCATGGTTATAGTGGGTGCCGGTGTGATTGGTTGTGAGTATGCCACTATTTTCTCAGGTTTTGGGCAAACAAAAGTTTATTTGATTGATAAAGGAGATAGTATTTTACCTTTTGAAGACTCCGATGTGGTCGAAGTTATTGAAAAGAATTTAGAAGCTCAAGGAGTTCACATCCATCGTAATTCTTCCTTATCACATATGGAAAGGAAAAATAATAAAGTGGTCTACACACTTGATTTCTCTGACGGGCATCAGGAAACTTTTGAAGTCGATAAAGCATTAGTCTCGGTGGGTAGAATTCCTAATTATGAGAACTTGTGGAAGGATGCAGTCGCTGTTAAAATGGGGCAAAGAGGAGTTGAAGATCATGACACTAAAACATCCGTTAAAAATATATTTGCTGTAGGTGACATTACAGCTGACATCAATTTGGTGAATGTAGGCGAATTGGAAGGCAGATATGCAGTTGAAAAGATATTTGGGACACCAAAGAAAAAGCTGGTATATGAAAATATCAGTACCATTATGTTTTTAAACCCAGAAGTAGCAGGCGTTGGTTACAATGAAAAAACTGCCCAGGAAAAAGGCTTAAATTATAAAGTTGTCACCACAGATTATTCCACTATAGCAAGGGCAGTTGCCAAAAGAAATACGCAGGGCTTTATCAAATTACTAGTCACTGATGATGAAGAAATGCGCATTTTGGGAATGAGGGTGGTTGGTGAACAGGCCTCAGCCGCCATTCAGGCAGTTGCTTTACTCATCAGTATGAATAAAGGAATTGAGGAATTAGCGGAATGTGTTCACCCTCATCCAAGCATTACGGAAGGAATTCAGGAAAGTGTGAGAGCGCTTTTAGGAAAATCAATTCTGAAATCAGGATTATTGGAAAACAAAGTGAACTGCTACTGCTACGATTGCCAAAAACACGAAAAAGTACTGTTCTAAATTTGATGAGTGGTTTAACAAAAAACCATTCATGGAGTTTTAAAAATAAAAATTCTATGAAAAATCTACTTATTATCCTTATTACTCTATTTAGCACAAGCTTATTTGGACAAGATGTGATCAGTACTAAGCGAGGAGATATAAAAATCCATCCTATTGTTCATGGTACATTGGCTATTGAGTACAACGAGTTCACTATTTACGTAGACCCTTACGGTGGAGCGGAAGGATTTGAAGGACTTAATGATGCCGATTTAATTTTAATCACAGACATTCATGGTGATCATTTGAACAAAGAAACACTCCAAGCGCTCAATACCTCTAAGGCTCATTTTATAGTACCAGAAGCTGTAGCCCAGCAAATGGAAGGAATTGACCATGCCGAAATAGAGATTTTAAATAATGATAAAAGTACTTCATTTAAAGGCCTAGATATTAAAGCTTTGCCAATGTACAATTTACCAGAATCTGAGGATTCAAGACATCCAAAAGGCCGAGGAAATGGTTATTTATTGCATATTGATGATAAAGTAATTTACATTTCGGGTGATACTGAAGACATCCCGGAAATGCGAGCTTTACAAAATATTGATATAGCTTTCGTTTGTATGAATATTCCATACACCATGACAATTGATCAAGCTGCTTCTGCCGTTCTAGAATTCAAACCCACCATTATATATCCTTTTCATTTCAGAGGACAAGGCGGCTTAGCAGATGTTGAAAAATTCAAAGCTATGGTGAATGAAGAAAATGAAAATATTGAAGTAAGATTAAGAAATTGGTATCCAAAAAACTAGCATCCACCGAACAAAATAGTTATCCAGTCTAATTTCAATGGGTACTTCATCATCATTAAAAGCTAATAATTGCTTGATAATAATATTTAGAATAAATTGAAGATAATTAGTCTGATTACTGATTAAATGAGAGTAAAAATATTAATTTTCTTATTTCTGATTTCATCTATACTTATTCCTCTTGCATTGGGGAATGAGAAAATGGATAGTCTTCAAAATTTACTAAATGGTAAAATTGAGGACAGCAGCAGAATAAACATCTACAAAGAATTACTTTACAGTCTAAGTACCTCAGAACCTTCTCAAGCAATATTCTACGGTCAGCAAGGATTAGAATTAGCAAGAAAAACAAATGATCATTATTCTGAAATTCAGCTCCTAAATAATCTTGGTATAGCCTATTATGGACTAGGTGATTACGAAAAAACCCTAGAATATTTCCTGTTAGTACTGGATTTGGAGAAAGACTTAGATAATCTTCAATCACTTTCCAGAGCCATGAATAATGTGGGAATTATCTATGATGAAATAGGGAGACTCGATAAATCAGCATATTATTATGAGGAATCACTCAAAATAAAAGAAAGCTTTAATGACTCACTCGGAATTTCTAATACCATGAGCAATCTAGGATTGCTTTATATGAAAATGGAGGAGCCTGAAATAGCTATCAACTATTTCCGAAAAAGTTATAAAATTGATGAAAAATTAAATGATTTAGTAGGCATCTACAACTCCTTACACAACATCGGCATTTATCATAAAGATTATGGTATAAAAGATTCGGCAGTTTACTACATAGAAAAGGCCTTATTAGCTGTCCCCAGAGGTGAAAAACACTATGATAAAACCTATATCATCAAAAGTTTAGCTGAGAGCTATTTGATGGTGAAAAATTATAAGAATGCCCAAAATTACTTTGAAAAAGCAATTCAATCTGCAAATGAAGTAGAAGCTTTAGATGTTTTAAAGGAATCATACAAAGGATTATCCGAAATCTACGAATATAAGAAACAATTTGAAAAATCATTGAGCGCCTATAAGAAGTATAAAGCTCTAAATGACTCTATTTTTAATCAAGATTTCAACAGTAAGGTATCTCAATTAGAAAAGAACTTTGAAATACAATCCAAGGAGAAAGAGATACAATTATTAACCAATAAGGCTGAAATCACGAATCTGCAATTAATTCGTAGACGAAACTCCAATTATTTTTTAATGGCGCTAGGTATTTTGTTAGCCATAGTCGCATTTATCAGTTATAACCGATATACCATTAAAAACAAATCAAACCGATTGCTCCAACAAAAAAATGAGGAAATCAATCTTCAAAAATCGGAAATCAAGGAAAATAGGGATGAAATAGAGGCGCAAAGAGATAGTATTTTAGAACAAAAACTAGCCTTGGAGGAAGCAAGCTCAGAAATTATGAAAAGTATATGGTATGCTCAGCATATACAGCAAGCTATACTACCTGACTTAAATCAGGTAAAGGCTGTTTTCCATGAATTTTTCTTGCTCTACATGCCGAAATCAATCGTAAGTGGGGATTTTTATTGGTTTACAAAAAAGAAAGATAAAGTCTTCTTTGCCTTGGCAGATTGCACGGGGCATGGAATTCCTGGGGCATTTATGACAGTAATGGCCAACGATCTTTTGAATAGCATAATCATTCAGCAAGATGAAAATGATTGTGCAAAAATACTTAATTTATTAGATGAGGCCGTTTTAAATAGTTTGCAATACAAAGGAAACTCCTCCAATGATGGCTTGGACATTGCGCTATTGTGCATAGATCTTAAAAAACAACAGCTTACATTTTCAGGTGCCAGTATGGATTTGTTAGTTTATCAGCAAAACGACTGGAAAACAGTAAAAGGAGAAAGGTTTTCAATTGGGGGATTTAAGGAACCAGATTTAAAACAAGCTAAAAATATCAAGTTAGACTTGAGTGAAGATACACATTTATACATCTATTCGGATGGCTACGTTGACCAATTTGGTGGGAAAGACGACAAAAAGTTTATGCGAAAAAGGCTTAAAGTCCTTTTAGATGAAATTAAAATATTGCCTTTAGAGCAGCAAAAAGTAAAACTTGAAAAAGCAATGATTGAATGGAAAGGTAATCAGGAACAAACAGATGATATTGCTTTTGCCGGGATTAGGATTTAAGGCTAAGACCGTAGGGCTCGCTATTGGAGAAGAAAAAATGCCTACCCTTTTTTTACAAAAAGTAGGCATTTCAAAATTTTATCACCCAAATTTACCTTTTAAGGCTGCTAATTTTGCTTGAAAATCTCCTTCAGGTGCTTTTTCCTCTTCTTTACGCTTGAATTTACCTTTAGGTCTCTCCTCTTTTGATTGTTGCTTGAATGGATCTTTCTTTAATGAAAATGAAATTCGTTTTCTGGCTTCGTCCACTTCCAGAACAGTCACTTCTACCTTTTGCGCAACATTCACAACCTCTGCAGGATTGCTTACAAATTTATCTGCTATATGACTCACATGCACCAAGCCATCCTGATGAACGCCTACATCCACAAAAGCACCAAAATTGGTGATATTAGTGATGATACCAGGTAATTTCATTCCGACTTTCAAATCACTAATTTCATTCACCCCTTCTGTAAACGAAAAGGCTTCAAATTGCTCACGAGGGTCACGGCCCGGTTTAGCTAATTCCTGCATGATATCCTGCAAAGTAGGAAGCCCTACTGATTCAGTAACATATTTCTTCATGTCCAACTTCTCACGCAATTCCTTGCTACTCATCAAATCAGTTATGGAAGCTTGAACATCTTTCGCCATTTTGTTCACTAGTGCATATCGCTCAGGGTGGACAGAACTGCTATCTAATGGGTTTTGAGCATCGCTAATGCGCAAGAAACCAGCTGCTTGTTCAAAAGCTTTATCTCCTAAACGTGGTACTTTCTTCAATTCTTCTTTGCTCTTAAAAGCACCATTTTCATTTCTATAATTCACTATGTTTTCAGCAATGGAAGGGCCTAATCCAGAAACATAGGTTAATAATTGCTTGCTGGCGGTATTCAATTCAACTCCCACGTTGTTCACACAGCTTATTACCGTATCATCCAAGCCCGCTTTTAATAAATTCTGATCAACATCATGCTGATATTGCCCTACTCCTATTGATTTAGCGTCTATTTTCACCAATTCAGCCAAAGGATCCATTAATCTTCTTCCGATCGAAACCGCTCCACGAACTGTCAGATCATAATCTTTAAATTCTTCTCTGGCTACTTCTGAGGCAGAATAAACGGAAGCACCGCTTTCATTCACCATTACTACCATCACAGACTTAGGCAAGCCAATTGAATTTATAAACTTTTCTGTTTCTCTACCTGCAGTTCCATTTCCGATAGCTATGGCTTCAACATTATATTTTTCAACTAGCTGCAATATTAAAGCTGCTGCTTTTGTGGTTTGTAATTGAGGCTCATTGGGATAAATAGCTTCATTAAACAACAATTTACCTTGCCTGTCTAAGCAAACTAATTTACAGCCTGTTCTAAAACCAGGATCTACGGCCATTACATTTTTCTGTCCCATTGGAGCAGCCAATAAGAGCTGTCTCAAGTTGTCTGAGAAAACTTTAATAGCTTCTTCATCCGCTTTCTTTTTGGTGAAAATACGGATTTCAGTCTCCATACTGGGTTTCAATAATCTTTTGTAAGCATCTGTTAAAGCTAATTTAACTTGCTGAGCTGCTTCATTATCCGCTTTCACAAAATGCTTTTCCATAATAAAGATAGCATCTTCCTCCTCAGGACTGATATCTAGCATTAAGATCATTTCTTTCTCTCCTCTTCTCATGGCCAAAATCCTGTGAGAAGGCGCTGTTTTCACATTTTCTTCCCATTCAAAATAATCTTTGTACTTCTGGCCTTCTGTTTCTTTCCCACTTAAAACTTTTGAACGAAACTTTCCTTTCTCCAAAAATAATTCCCTGATATCCTCTCTTAATTCAGCATTTTCATTTGCCCATTCTGCAATGATGTCTCTGGCACCATGTAATGCAGATTCAATATCAGCCACCTCTTTTTCTTCATCTATATATTTTCCTGCTTCAAGCTCTAAGTCAATTTTTCCTTGTTCGAAAATAAGTTTCGCTAAAGGCTCTAAACCTTTCTCTCTTGCAATAGTAGCTTTAGTTCTTCTTTTGGGTTTGTACGGAAGGTAGATGTCTTCCAGTTTCGCCATGGTTTCAGCAGCATTGATTTCCTTTTCAAGCTCAGGAGTAAGCTTCTCCTGCTCTTTTATGGATTTTAAGATAGCTTCTTTCCTTTTGTCCAAATCGCGCAATTGTTGTACTCGATCCCGAACATCAGCAACAGCTACTTCATCCAAACTACCTGTCATTTCTTTTCTATAGCGAGAAATAAAAGGCACCGTAGCACCGCCATCTAATAATTCTACTACCGCTTTTACTTGTTGGGGACGAACATTTAATTCCCCTGCAATTTTAATTATGTGATCCATATTGTAGATAAAAGATTATACCGTCTAGATTTTAGACAGTCAATATATTTTCTTATAGGTTTTTCATTTTCTCCGGTCTGACCTTGTTTGTGGTACATTTTTTCAATTGTCTATTGTCAACTGTCTATTCATCAGGATTTCTTATTCACAAACATTTCCCTCTTAATTATTCAGTATCAAAAACAAGCTTAGAATCCCAACACTTTTCGTACTCTGCCCAAAGTCTTACTCGCTATTTCAGCAGCTTTTTCTTCGCCTTTTTCTAGTTTCTTATGAAGCTCATCGATATTTTCCATATAATGATTGTAGAGCTCTCTTTCTTTAGAATATTTTTCAACTATTAACTCATAAAGAGCTTGCTTGGCATGGCCATAGCCATAATTACCACCTTCATAATTCTTTCGCATTTCAGCTACTTGCTCATCGGAAGCCAATAATTTATAGATATTGAACACATTACAGTTATCCGGATTTTTGGGCTCCTCCATAGGCGTACTATCCGTGATGATTTGCATCACATTTTTCCTTAGCTTTTTATCGGTCTGGAAAATATCAATAGTATTGCCGTAAGACTTACTCATTTTCTGACCATCCGTACCCGGAATGGTCATGATTTGCTCATCAATTCTAGCTTCAGGCAATACAAAAACATCTCCATAACGATGATTAAAACCACTAGCTATATCACGAGTCATTTCCAAATGCTGCTTTTGGTCTTTTCCAACTGGAACTATATCTGCATCATATAAAATGATATCGCAAGCCATTAAAACCGGATAAGTAAATAAGCCTGCATTCACATCAGCTAAACGATCAGATTTATCTTTGAAGGAATGAGCATTTGCCAACATAGGGAATGGCGTGAAGCAGCTCATATACCAGTTCAATTCAGTCACCTGAGGCACCATAGACTGTCTGTAGAACAAATTCTTATCCGTATCAAAGCCAAATGCCAACCAAGCTGCAGCCACCGCATTTACATTTTCTTTTCTTACCTCAGCATCTTTAATAGTTGTTAAAGAATGTAGATCAGCTATAAAAAAGAAGCTTTCATTTTTTGGATCTTGGGATAATTTAATGGCCGGAATTATAGCGCCTAATAAATTACCCAAATGGGGTTTACCTGAACTTTGAATACCTGTTAAAATTCGTGACATTTTATAAATTTTTCTTTCTAATGATTTTGTCTAAACTAAAATTCCCTCCTCCATTCAGTGCCGTAACAGAAAAAACTGCTGCATATAACAATCCTAATTCCTGTCTTCCAAAAGGATCACCGCTATGAACTACCAAAGCTGCTATTAACATAGTGAATAAAATAGGCACACTTGCCAATCGGGTGTAAAGCCCTAAAGCTACTAAAATTGAACAAATAAATTCCGCAAAAACGGTAGCAACTAAACTTACTTCTTCTCCTAATCCCAAAGGATCTGCAAAACTGAAATCTCCCGAAAGTAATTTCATAAATTTAGGATAACCATGTGTGAGCATCATAAGCCCACCGGCAAGACGCAAAATCAATAAACTTAAATTTCTAAAAGGCATTATTAAGTAGTTTATTATTTAACAATCGAATAATGTAAAATACTTTCATTCCTTACCTAAATTGAATTAAAACAAAATATCGATTTATAAAAGTATAGAAATGTGTATATTCGTTTACAACTAAAAACGAATTTATGAAGAATATTCATTTGCTTAAAAGCACCCTTGCGATTGTTTTTCTATTTTTTATCCACATTGCAGTATATGCACAAAATAATACTGCTAAAATCACATTCTTGGAAGATGGTCATGATTTTGGAACCATAGATGAGGCAAGTGGTACGGCTCAATATACCTTCAAATTTATTAATTCTGGAACTGATTCTGTCAAGCTAACTTCTGTTAGAGCTTCCTGTGGTTGTACTACTCCTTTTTGGGAAAAAGATGCACTAATGCCAGGCGATACAGGTAAAATTGAAGTAGCCTATAATCCCTTAAATAGACCAGGGAAATTTGCAAAAACAATCACCATTAGATCGACCGGGGAACCGGAAACAAAAATTTTACGCATTTCAGGATACGTAGAACCCAAGCCGAAAACAATTGAAGATAAATTCACTACAGAAATAGGCGGTATAAGACTCAAAAGTAAATTTATCAATTTCGGAAATATAACCACTGAAAAGCCTGTTTCTCAGCTAATAGAAATATATAATCAATCGGAAGATACTATTACTATTTTAGATCGTTTTGTTTCAGCTGATTTTATAAAGGCCACCAAACTTCCCGTGAAAATTCCACCCAAAAAAACTGCTGAAATTGAAATCAATTATTTACCAAAAATTAGGAATGACCTAGGGTTTATGAATGACCCTTTAACCTTATTCACTGATGAATTGGAGCAAAGCAATAAGGGCTTAAATGTAATCGCCACTATCAATGAATATTTTCCTCCTATGACGGAACAAGAACTTGCAAAAGCCCCTCATATTGAATTTGAAACATTGGAATATGATTTTGGACACATAGATGAAGGTGATAAACTATCACATAATTTTAAATTTACCAATACCGGAAAAGACACCTTAAATATTAGAAAAACCAAAACAACCTGTGGCTGTACGATTTCAGAACTAAAGAAAATGGATTTTGCTCCAGAGGAAACAGGTGATATTAATGTTACTTTTGATGCTTCAGGAAGAAGAGGGACTCAAATCAAAAGAATCACTTTATTTACTAATGATCCTACAGCTCCTTCTCAAGATCTGATAATAAAAGCATATGTGAGGGATTAATTAATGCATTAAAACCACCTCATTTAATGTACAAGCACCTACGAAAAGCTTGCTGAATAACTTAAATAATGAAAAACAAACTCAATCTGTCAGTAATTTTTGAGTAATATTTTAACTTAGGCTAAACATCTATAATTTGCACTAGAAAATCAGAATTTTCTAGTGCAATATTCCAAAGCACCTCGCCTTCCCCTTTTTGATATACATGAGTTTACTTTTAAAAGGCTAAAAAGCATTTTTTCAACTCTAATATTCTGACTCTAAACAATTTATTACTATCTTCATCAGACAAATTTCAAGGTTTTATGTTGCTATTCAATTAGGGATCATCAGATTTTGAATTTTAAAATATCTACAACACATAAAACCAATCATTATGAAAACACACTCCATCTTTTATTTTGTTTTGATGCTGTCGATGATCTCATTGATTTCCTGTACAAAAGAAGAACAGAAAAGCGAAGAAAGTAATCTGCCAGCAAATGAAGCTTATACCGTTCTCATAGGAGGAACAGAAGTAGGCTATTTAAAAGTATCACGCCTAGCAGATACTCTGATTACAGATTACGATTATAAAGATAATGGTCGTGGCCCAACCATAAAAGACACCATTATTTTCAACGAAAAGGGCTTTCCGGTAAACTGGAAGGTCTCAGGGAATACCACCTTTGGAAATACCATTAATGAGCACTTTGAACTAAAAGGCAAAAAAGCTAATTGGACCGATGCCACTGGAAGTAGTGAGGCCACCGTTACTCAAGATGCCCTTTATATTGCCGAAGGCGGGAGTCCATACATGGCATTTCTAGGGGCTAGAGTTTTACTAAGAGCAAAAGATAGTACCATTAAGGCTTTGCCGGCAGGCGAATTAAAAATTACCGCTATGGAAAGCTTTAAAGCAAAAGCTGATACTATAGAAGTAAATCTGACAAGTTACGCTATCTCTGGCAGTGACCTCAATCCTACTTACATCATTTTAGACGATCAGCAATTATTTTTCGCTCTTATTAGTCCACGATTTATTTTAATCAGAGAAGGATTTGAGCAAGAAGAAAAACGAATGCGCGGTCTTGCTGAGAAGTATGGCGCTGAGCGCTTTCAATCTTTACAAACCCAATATGCACATGACTATGAAGGACCTGTGAGAATTAAAAACGTACGCATTTTTAACCCTAAAACACTTTCATTAAGTGAACCATCCTCTGTGGTAATTTTAAATGAAAAAATTCTTAGCATTGAAGCTGCTGATGCTGAAACTCAGGAAAATGAAACTGTAATTGAAGGGGATGGTGGTACTTTAGTGCCAGGATTATACGATATGCATGCACATATGGGCGAAAATGCAGCTCTACTTAATGTTTTGGCAGGCGTCACTAGCGTTCGGGATATGGGCAATAACAATGAGGTTTTAGATGAACTCATCAAAAAGATTGAAAGTGGCGTATTAGCAGGCCCACGCATTACTAGATTAGGATTTATTGAAGGGAAAAGTCCTTTTAACAGCAATAACGGGATTTTGGTAACTAGTGAGGAAGAAGCCTTGGAAGCGGTACAAACTTATGCTGACAAAGGTTTTTATGGCATCAAACTCTACAACAGCATGAATGGAGACTGGGCACCTAACATCATCAAAAAAGCACACGAATTAGACTTATTTGTTACAGGCCATGTTCCGGCATTCTCCAATGCTAATAATATGATTAGAGCCGGCTATGATGAAATGACCCATATCAACCAAGTCATGTTAGGCTGGGTATTAGAGGCAGAGGAAGATACACGAACTTTACTAAGATTGACCGCCTTAAAGCGCCTTCCTGCTTTGGAAATCCAAGATCCAAAAATAAAGGAGACAATTGAACTTATGGTTAAAAACAAAGTAGCCATGGATCCTACACTCGGAATTCATGAAGCCTTAATGCTCGGACGAAATGGTGAAGTAAGAGCAGGAGTTGTAGACTACATCGATCATATGCCTGCGAATGTACAGAGAAGTTACAAAGTGGCCTTAGCCAACGTAGCTGATTCAGTAGAAGACCTGGAATATAGAGAGGCTTATGATAAAATTATTTCAACTTTGAAGGTCATGAAAGAAAAGAATATATTAATTGTTCCGGGAACAGATTTGGGCGGTGCTTTTACCCTACACAGAGAGCTGGAATTGTATCAACAGCTTGGCTATAGCCCTGCTGAATTGGTTAAACTTGGTAGTTATGATATGGCGCAATATCTGGGTCATAATGACAGAGGAATTATTGAGGAAGGTAAACTAGCTGATTTTTTCTTAATTCCTGGGAATCCGATTGAGGATATAAAGGCAATTAAAACAATTTCAATGGTTTCGCGCGGTGGTACTATATATTATCCTACTGAAATATATCCTGCCTTTGGTATTGAACCTTTTACTGATCTACCGGTTATAAATTAATATTATAAATTTTTAAGACATTATCAGCGCCAGTCATTCAATTGATTGGTGCTGCTCTGTTCAAATAAAATAAATATATAACCTAAAATTTTAATATCAGTCCAAGTCTTTTAATGAGGTTTTATTTGCGTTATATCCTATTCCCATAAATGGGCAAAACCACCAATCGGATTGAAAAAATAAAGCTGGCCGAATCCTAAAATAAAAATCAACAATATGAGGTATTTTCTACTGTTCACTTTCTCTTTTTATTGTTCAATAAGCTTATCGCAGGCTCATGATATCACTGTTTCAGATGACTTTGAAGGAAATGGCACCATTAACACTTGGTATGGGGATGATTGTGGCATTAATACCAGCCTTGACAATCCTTTTCCTTCAGAGCTTAATAATTCCAACACCGTACTTGAATATCACGATACGGGAGGCCAATATGCTAATATTGGATTTGATGTGGTGAACAATTTTGATTTACGCAACGAAAGTACATTTACGATAAAAGTCTATGTGCCTGCCAGTGGATTAACAGGTAATCAGCCCAATCAAGTTTCGTTAAAGCTTCAAAATAGTGATTTATCAGAACCCTGGTCTACTCAAACTGAAATCATTAAGCCTTTGACATTAGATGAGTGGCAAACCATCACCTTTGATTTTAGTACTGATGAGTATATCAATTTGGATGCTAGCTCGCTCCCACCTACCGAGAGATCAGATTTTAATAGGGTATTATTTCAATTCAATAGTGAGAATAATAATGACCAAGTTTTGGCTTATATAGACGATGTGAGTTATTCTGGCACTATTCCAGCTCCACCAGAACCGCCAATCTATGAAAATCTAGTTTGGTCTGATGAATTTGATGTGGATGGTCCCATTGATTCAGAAAAATGGTTTCATCAAACTAAATTACCACAAGGGGGAAGTTGGTATAATGGAGAAATACAACATTATACTGACAGAACAGATAATTCATATGTTGAAGATGGCGTATTAAAGATTGTAGCTAAAAAGGAATCTTTCACTGATCAGGGTTATACTAAGCAATACACCTCTGCAAGACTAAATTCTAAATTTGCATTCACATATGGCAAAGTTGAAATACGCGCAAAATTACCCACCGGAATTGGCACATGGCCTGCCATCTGGATGTTGGGTAAAAACATTTCTGAAGAGGGTGCATACTGGTTTAATGAGGGATTTGGCACTACACCATGGCCTGCATGTGGTGAAATTGATATCATGGAACATTGGGGGAAAGACCAAAACAACGTAACCAGTGCCACCCATACTCCTTCAAGCTTTGGCAACACGATTAATAAAGGTGCACGCTATATTGAAACTGCTTCTACAGCATTTCATATATACACATTGGAGTGGACTCCCGAAAAGCTTGTATTTAGTATTGATGATATAGTCCACCTTACTTACAAACCCAACAATAAAAATGCTGACACCTGGCCTTTTGATGAAGAGCAATATATGCTACTCAATATTGCCATCGAACCTCAAATCGAAAGTTCATTTGATAGCAGTACGATGGAGATAGACTATATCCGAATTTATGAAGAGGGACCGGCACCTGTATTAGCCGTAATTGAAGAAATAAGCAGTAAAGCCTATCCAGTCCCTTTTACAAATCAATTATCTATTCAAGTAGAGGATGTATCCAATCAGAATACCACACTAAAGATTTATTCCAATGATGGAAAATTAATACAATCTGAAAAGGTAGAAATTATCAACAATAAATTTATAGTCAATGATTTAGGTCACCTGCAAAATGGATTATACTATTTCAAATTTGAAATCAATCGTCAACCCTATTCAGTTAAGGTGATTAAAAATTGATTAAAAGAATTAAATCCATTTACGGATACTATAAAACAAAAAGGCCTGCAAACTGCAAGCCTTTTCTATTGGACTATATTTTTTTACTTCCAAATTTTATGACAAGATATAGTAGCTAATTACTTAAATGATAGCCCCGGTCGGTGGCTCACCGACAGGAAGTAGAAAGGTATTAACCTAGAAGAGATGGTCGGTGTGCCACCGACCATGGAATCTTTGTGCTTTAAGCTACTTAATAAACGCTACTTTCTGACATAAGCATTGTTATCTCTTTTGAGGTTCAGTTCCCAGCCAAAGGCTGATCAGCCTCTGGTTGGAAAGACTGTGAACTTCTTGACAAAAAAGAAAAAAGGCCTGCAAACTGCAAGCCTTTTTTGTAGTACAATATTTTCTTAAATATTAAAACAAAGAGATATTAAAGAAGATCTGTAAGACACTAATGATGAATATAGCACCCACCACAAACGGTGAAACAAACCTTACCATAAACAAGATCATTTTCTCTAAGAATGTACCTTCTAATGTAGCATTTCCAAAGTAAAGTTCTTTTTGGAAGCCTTTATTTTTCCATGACCAACCTGCAAAAATCGCTATAAAGAAACCGCCTAGTGGCAATGCTAAATCTGAGAACACATTTTCAATCAATGTAAAGAAATCTTTGCTTTCCCCTCCGTAATAAGTAAAATTGGTAAAGAAATCAGAAGCCCCTTGTGAGAGCATTGTTGGTAAGCCTACAAAGAAGATAAAAGTAGCAACAAAATAAACCGTTTTCTTACGATTGGTTTTGAATTGATCCGTTACGAAGGCAACTGGCACTTCTAATAAAGAAACTGTAGAAGTTAAAGCTGCAAAACACAATAACAAAAAGAAAGAAGCTCCAATAAATGGTCCAATACTTCCCATTGTTTCAAAAATTCCCGGTAAGGCTACGAATACCAATCCAGGACCAGCATTAGCTTCAATACTTGGTTGACTAAATACTAATGGGAAAATCATTAATCCAGCTAGGAAAGCAATGGAAATATCCGCTATGGTAATTAAAGCTGCTGCTCCAACTATGCTATCATTCTTACCTACATAGGAACCATAAGTAATTAGAGCACCCATACCCAAAGATAAAGAGAAGAAAGCCTGTGCTAATGCAGTATAGAATGTATTAGCTGTTATTTCACTAAAATCAGGCACCAAATAAAATGATAGACCGTCCATGGCTCCGTCTAATGTTAAACCATAAGAAATTAAGCCTAGGATCATCACCACTAATAATGGCATTAATATTTTGGTCCACCTTTCAATTCCTTTTTGAACACCACCTGCCACAATTAGAGCGGTAAGTACCATAAAACCAATGGAATAAAGTAAGTTATCAGTGATATCAGAAACAAATCCTCCGAAATACTCACCATAATTGACTCCTTCACTTAAAAGTCCGCCAAAACCAATTTGAATGAAATAACCAAATGCCCATCCGGCTACCACATTGTAAAAACTTAGGATCATGATACCGGACAAAACGCCCAATAAACCAACTAATCCCCATTTACGATTTCCTAGTTTATTAAAAGCTCCGAAAGGGTTAAGTCTTGTGTTTCTACCGATAGCGGTTTCCGCTAACATGATAGGTAAACAAATTAAAAAAGCACAGGCCAAATAAATGACTAAAAATGCCGCTCCTCCATTTTCTCCTACCTCATATGGAAACTTCCAAATGTTACCTAAACCTACTGCAGAACCGGCTGCTGCTGCTATAAAACCTAAACGGTTAGAAAATCCTCCTCTTGATGCCATGAATTAAATTTTAGGTCGTAAATATATAGGATAAATCCAATAGCGCAATATTAAATCAGTACGGATGTGAAGAAATTGTTATGAATGGGTAAATTTCAGACTCTAAATCCGGGAATCAAACGCTTTTGCATCAAAAAAGCTATGGCGAAAGTGCTAACAAAAGAAAAACTACTATATAAAATGGCCATTGTACTGATGGCTGAATTTTCTACTACTTGATTGGCTATAAATAAAGCCAAGACACTATTTTGCAAACCTAATTCAATGGCGATAGTGTAATTTGATTCATGTCTTAAACCTAACAGCTTCCCTACTCTATAACCTGAAAGCATGGTAAGGACATTAAAAATAATTAAAGGGATAAACAAATTAAGGTGATCTAAATAATTGACTTCTTTATTATCTTCATCTAAAAAGATAACAGCCAAAAGAGCAACAATTAAAATAATCGGTAAAATATATTTTAAGGGCTTTTTAATAGGTTGGGTAAACTTATTGGAAGTAAATTCATTTACCAGTATTCCAATAGAAACGGGAATTATAACCGTGTAAAACACTTGGGCGGTAGTTTCCCAAAAGCTTAAATTGATTTCTTGTTCTGTTCCTAAAAACAAATTAAAACTTAATTGAAGAATGGCTGGAATTGTGAAAAGAATGATAAAACTATTAAAAGCTGTCATTGAAATGGATAACGCCACTCTTCCACCTAATAATTTTGTTACCAGATTAGAAGCAGTACCCCCGGGGCAAGCTGCCAAAAGCATTAAGCCAACTTTGTAAACTGCATCAATCGGCCAGAAATAAATTAAAGCAAGTGCCATTAATGGCATTAAGACCATTTGGCTTATAACACCCGTAATAACAGCTTTTGGTTGAATAAAAACTCTATGAAAATCTTTAAATTTTAATTCCAGTCCAATGCCAAACATAATGAGGGCAATGGCAAAAGGCATAATAAAATCTACAAAAGATTGTTGCATTAATGAGCTATTAATAACCTAAACAAATGGTGATAAATTGTAATTATACTTGGATAAAAGATAAACAATCCGTTAATTTATTCCCCAAAATTAAATTATAAAAAAACTATGAAAAACTTATCAACCCTACTTATTACGCTACTAATATTATTAAGTTCAACTGCTTTTGCGCAAGTAAGATGGTTAAAAAACGAGAAATTGGCAAAAGCCATTGCCACTGAAAAAGATCAGTTAATTTTAATGGATTTCTGGGCTACTTGGTGTGGGCCATGTAGAAAAATGGATAGCGATATGTGGGACACAGAAGAATTTAAAGCACTTTCAGAAAACTTTGTCCCTTTTAAAATTGATATCGATAGAGATAAAGAATTAGCCAGAGCCTATAATATTAATTCTATCCCTCATGTGGTATTAGCAACAGCAAATGGTGATATTATATGGGAACAAACAGGCTACAGCCATGCTGCTCCATATAGAAACATCTTAGAAAGCCTACCAGAAAGTTTAAATGGTATTAATGCAAAATTAGTAAGCTTAAGCGATGAATTTAAAGATGATGAATATTTTTCAATTGCTGAGAGTTATTTGAATTTAGCATTAGCAACTAGTGATGATTTTAAAAAAGGGTTTTTCACTCAAAGTGATAAATATTTTAAAGAGATTACTAAAAACAGTGAAAATGCAAATAATATAGCCTTAGCTGAAATGAAAATGTTATTGAATGATGCATATCTTGGAAGGTATAAAAGAGCTATAAGAAAAGTAGATAAAATGGAAGTTAATCAAAATGAAGAATTAGCCGACATGAAACAATTTATCAAAGCTTATTGCTTTAAGTGTGATGGTGATACTAAAGCATATGAAGAAGCAAAAGCACAAATTACATCAAAAGAATATTTATCTCAATTAGACAATTAATTTCTTATAAGTAACTACTGTAATAGCCTGATAATGCAACATTATCAGGCTATTTTTTTTATTAATAAAATACCCAATCATTTAAAACTGTGAAATATCAATATTCTCAACATCTTTTCCAAAAGTGAGTTATGGGTACTAAGTAGATTTTATATCTTTGCCACAGCTAAAAAAAATAAAAATATACTATGGAGAATATAGCAGTAATTGGTTCGGGAACGATGGGTAATGGAATTGCACACGTTTTTGCTCAAAATGGTTTTAAAGTTTCTTTAATTGACATAAGTGAAGCCGCTCTAGAAAAAGGAATGGCAACCATCGGTAAAAACCTTGACAGACAAGTAAAGAAAGAACTCATAGACGAAGCCAAGAAAACTGAAACGCTAAATAATATCACGACTTTCACTTCTGTAAAAGATGGCGCAAAAGGTGCTGATTTAGTAGTAGAGGCAGCAACTGAAAATACAGATCTTAAATTAAAAATCTTTAGAGAATTAGATGAGGTTTGTGACGAAAAAACCATTCTAGCTTCCAACACTAGTTCTATTTCAATTACAAAAATTGCTTCCGTTACTAACAGACCTGAAAAAGTGATTGGTATGCACTTCATGAATCCGGTTCCGGTAATGAAATTAGTGGAAATTATCCGTGGGTATTCTACTTCGGATGAGGTGACCAAGCGAATCATGGAGATGTCTGAAAAACTTGGAAAAATTCCGGAAGAGGTGAATGACTATCCTGGATTTATTGCCAACAGAATCCTGATGCCGATGATTAATGAAGCTATTTTTAGCTTATTTGAAGGCGTTGCAGGTGTGAAAGAAATTGATTCAGTGATGAAGTTAGGAATGGCGCATCCTATGGGACCCTTGCAGCTAGCTGATTTCATTGGTTTGGACGTTTGCTTGAGCATACTGAATGTATTGCATGATGGTTTAGGTGACCCTAAATACAGGCCTTGTCCATTGTTGATCAATATGGTTCAAGCCGGAAAACTAGGAGCTAAATCGGGAGAAGGGTTTTATGATTACAGCCATGGCACCAAAGATCTTGTAATTGCCAGTACTTTTAAGAAATAATGGAAGGATTAAATCCTCAAATACTAAATGATTTAGTCAGAGTAAAGATGCCCTTTGGAAAATATAAGGGCACTTTACTTTGTAATTTACCTGTCTCCTACCTTGAGTGGTTCAAAAGAAAAGATGGCTTCCCTCCCGGTAAATTAGGCATGCAAATGGAAACCCTTTGGGTCATCAAAACCAACGGCCTAGAAGATTTGCTCAAACCGCTTAAAAGGTAACATCAAAGATTGTAATTAAACCACAAAGTTTTTTTACCACGAAGTTTCTCTAAGGCTTTCACAAAGGTCACTAAGGGTTTCTTTGTGTAGCTTTGTGTATATCTCTGTGTCCATAGTGGTTAAAAAGTCCTTTGTGAAACTTCGTGAAAATCACCGTGCCCTTTGTGGTTAAAATCTGCTTTGTGGTTAAAAATCTGCTTTGTGGTTAACCCTTTGGATGTAGATGGCAGGGATTAGCAAGACCATCAAGGTAGGATTAATAATTAACCGATGGATAAAGCTTATGTACATATGATCAATTGGCGTATTAAATCTCAGTATAAAATAAGGAATTAATAAAAAGAAGAAACCAAATGCTTCTACTGCTAACCCAAACTTCACATATTTTCGATCATAAAATAGGCCATAGATTAATAACAATACTAAATTATCATTTAAGAGAAAGCGAATGCTTCTATTGATAATAAATTGACTTTGAGCATTTAAACTATCTGAAAACAGTAAACTATAATCAAAGCGTTGAGCAATAAAGATAATTCCCAGACCCGTTAGACTGATGAATATCAGAAACATCCTGAGTCCTTTATTCGGTTGTAGCCACTCTTTACTTTTCATTGACTTTAAAAATCCAAAGTGCCCACATGCCAAATACGGCTATATAAATAAAAGCCGTAAATAAATATTTATGGCTGAAATAAAGGAAATCAGGCATAGAAATGGTGACATGAAATAAAAGTAAAATTCTTAAAATATTGAACAAATGAATCACTACAATCCCCAATGGAATAAACCACAGCATTCGTTTTCCAATCTTACCATAGGCTATTAGAAAAGAAACAAATATAACCATCACATTTAAGCCATTGCAGCCTTCATAAACAGACAAAATCGCCTGGCTATCTTTAAAAATGAATATACTCTTTAAATCCTCTTTGGGTCCTGTAGTAATCTTATCCTCATAGGCATCAATAATAGAGGCTGTTTGCTCTGTTACCCATTTAGTCATGATATCTGCTTCACCTTTTGAGGCATCCAAATAAAAGCCATAAGCTACATTAAGCACTATATACAAGCCAATAAACTTGGCAAGGAAAAGAATAGAAGGCTTAAAATCTTGATATAAACTCACTTCTCTATAATTTTTGCGGGTACACCTATGGCCGTTTTATGGGCTTCCAAATTTTTGGTAAGTACTCCACCAGCACCTAAAATAGAATTTTCAGCCATTTCAACACCATTTAGTATATTAGCTCCGCTGCCCACAAATGCACACTCCTTTAATTTAACATCACCTGCTAAATTTGCTCCAGGCATAACAGAACTAAAATTACCTAATTGGCAATCGTGGCCAATGGTGGCATTTAAATTTATTACCACAAATTCTCCAACTTCAATATTTGTAGTCAAATTTACACCTGCGCAAATAATACTTCCTTTGCCGATCTTGATGAGATCATTAAAAATAGCATAGGGAGAAACTACTTTTGAGAATTCGACATAAGGGTTTGTTATTTTATCCACTACTTTCTTTCTGGTTTTTCCATCTCCAATTGCCAAGGCTATAGAAATAGGTCTATCCCAGTTATTGAGCTTTTCAGTACCTCCCAAATAAGATTTACCAAATTCAGATGATTTATCCTCATCATCGAAAAAGCCTAAAAAATGATAGGGATAGCCTTTTTTGATCAATTGCTGAACAATTAAATTTACTTCTCTTCCAAAGCCACCTGCTCCATATACTGCTATTTCCGTCATTTCAAAACTGTCTTTTTAATTATTTTAGCAGGATTCCCTACTGCCACTGAATGATCAGGTATATCTTCCACCACGACTGCACCTGCCCCTATGGTACACCATTTCCCAATTTTCACTAAAGGAATCACCGTTGCACCAGCCCCTATCAGTGTTCCCTCTCCTATTTCTACACCTCCACAGATCGAAGAATTTGGTGCAATATGGGCAAAATCACCTACTTTGCAATCATGATCAACACTGGCAGAAGTATTGATAATTACATGCTCACCAATTTTGGTATCTGCATTAATTATCGTTCCTGCCATTACCACTGTTCCTTCTCCAATTTCTACATGCGAACCTATAATCGATTTATCATGGATAGCTGTACCAAATTCTGAATCTCCTAATTGCTCTACTACTTTTTTGCGAGTATCATTTTTACCAATAGAAACTATGCACTCTTCAATGGGATCATTAAAGTCCTTAGTTTTACCTATCACCGGAATTCCCCAAAGTTCTTTTTTGGCTTCATCCTCATCATAAAAGCCTTTCACCTGAACACCTTTTGATAAAAGGATATCCACTATCACTTTGGCATGTCCACTTGCTCCGAATAAGTACATTTTTTATTAAGTTATAAGTATTAGGTTCTATGTAGTAAATCAGTAGCTAGCAATCAAAAACTAGACTGTCGAAAATCTGATTAAATGCAAATTAATTAAATTATCAGCATTTAAAGCTGTCCTAAACTCTACTTTTTAGAATTTACCATCTAATATTCCCTCTTTCACCAATTCCGTAATGATCAATTCCGTCATATCGCTTTTAAAACGGAATTCATCCCGAATATCCATCACATACGCTTTTACTCTCATTTTATAATAAGAATGATTGTTATTAATTTCATTTAAGAACAAGACCGTTATCGGTTTCCCTAAATAAATATATTTAGAAACGGTTGCCGCTTGAGTGGCTATTTCTCGGATTTTAATGGTGTCGATGCTGAGCGGAAGATAAATTTCAGCCACCACCTGACAATTGGGCTCGCCTGCATTAGAATTTGACAATGAACTATTCATCATCACGGCATTTGGAACAGAAACTAAAGAATCATCAGGCGTTACAATTCTGGTGGAACGCAACCCAATTTCCACCACCTCACCATAATATTTATCTACTTCTATTTTATCTCCAGAGACAAATGGTCTATCCAGCAAAATGACTATCCCACCAAAAATATTCTTTAAAATATCCTGTGAGGCAAACCCAATAGCGACTCCAATTGAGGCGGAAACTGCCAGCATTGAGGCTACAGAAGGCTGATAAATCACTACAATGATTAAAAATATAATGATCACCCAGCCTACAATTTTTACAATTGGAATAGAACCCTTGAAAGCAATTCTATATTTGGTACTTCGTTCAGCTAGGGCATCCAATATGAAGGTTATGATTTTTATAAATACAAAACCAAAGAGTAGAAATATTACAGTGTAAAAAATATTAGCACTGGAAATAAGGTTAGATAATTCCTTGATTTTGCTTTCTCCAAAGCCATCACCCTCTTCTATTTTCTCTGTTTTAACTATTAAGGTATCCGCATCATAGTCCTTTTGCGTAACAGTGTCCTCCTTCTCTTTTGCTGTTAAACGATCCGTTTTAATGCTCGAAGAATCTAGCTTTAATACTGGTTTTTGAATCTTAGCCTTCTTCGGCTTTATAGCCTGAGAATCTACCAAGGAATTTAGGCCTACTAAACTTTGATTTTGAGAACTGTCCTGAGCTTGAATTTGAAAAGCTATCAATAGCCCAACAAAAAAGAATAGCATCCATTTTATTTGCCTTAACTTCATAATAAGTTTCTTGATTTAAGGAGTTGAACGGTATTTCTGTAAATAATCGGGTTAACCAGATATTGCGATTCTTTTTCTATCAATACACCATCTTCTAACAACTCCAACAGCAAAAACTTTGATCTGGTTAAACTGTATGATAAAACATTAGCTACTTGCTGTAATTTTAATCCATCATGCATAATTAAAGCCTGCAAAACGAAAACTCTATCATTCTTTAAAGAGGATAAAAAGCTTAAATCCGGCTTTTTAAAGTTTTTGATAATAATGGTTTGATCATCCACTTTTTTGGTAGACAATAACCAAAACATCAAAGCCATACTGATATTACTTTTGGCAAAATTATTCAATTCTTTAAAGAAACGCTCTTTTAAAAACTGTTGCCTCTCGGCCTCATTCAGCTTTTTGAATTTTTTATCGTTGTGATCTTTTTCTAATGCCTCAAACTTAATTTTAAAGCCACTAATGCGGTTCCTTTTAATAATCAACTGGCTAATTTCGTCATCGCTCAAAGGCTCTAGCGGAATGTGGTAGCTAAAAAAAGCACTCATTTTAAGCGATCTTTCCAAATAATTAAATGTGTAGATAGACATAGAACCTATCCAAAACACATTTCGTTGGGTGGCCGTCATTATATCGATAAATTCTACCAAGGCTTTCTGACCATGCATTTCCCTGAGAAAGAGTTTTTGCAAATTTTCAATTATAATAATCCGCCTTTTACCGGAATTCAGATGCTCGATGATTGACTGCTTATCAGGAAGTTCTGTTTCTAAAATTTCCGAAAACCTGTGAAATAATGACTGCGGATCCGGATTATTAATTTTTAGCTCCGTTCTATAAGGCACATTATTAAATTTGATGTTTTTGACCGCGTAATTAATGAGAGAAGTCATGCCGCTCCACTTTTCAGCAGTAATCAAAACGGAAGCATATTTCCCATCAGTCCAGGCTTGGTATGCTTTAGAAATCAGTTCAATTTCTTTTTCTCGGCCCTCAAAAAGTACCATATCGGTAAGGGGCTCAATGGCATATAGTCTTTTATAAATAACCGGTAATCCTTCAATTACCTGATTGGATTCATTTAAAAAATCAGAAACTGCTCTATTGGGCTCATTTTCTATGGTAGCAGACAAAAAGCGTTTGGAAAGCTCTTCTTTTAGCTCCCATGCCTTTTGGTAATATACTAAACCGAACTTCTTTCCGACTGTAAAATATTGCTTCACAAAATCCAAGGCCTTTTGGGTTAATGCCTCAGATTTATGAATAGCTTTAGCCTTGCTTATTCGGATTTTTAAAGCAGATACATTCTCATTTTCCTTAAGTTTTTGCAATTCTTGAATCAACTCTTCGCTCATCTTTTTGAGTTCAACTTGAGCATTTTCAATCACTTCCTGAATTTGGCTATCCACCTCCTCTGCTGTATTTTCAGCTCTTTCAAAACCATCTATTATGATATTGCGAGCTTGATTTTCATTGGTCTCAGAACCTAAAGAATTGGAAGCCGAGCTCAATACATAATGCACAATCTCATCTATATCCCCCACCTTAATCAGCAACTCTCCCATTTTCTGGAAAATATTACTTTTTAAAGTTTCCAATTTATCATTCAATTTGGGCTTTATCTCAAATGATAATAATTCGTAATTCGAAATGGTAGAAAGCTCATTATCTTCTAAAGGAGTATTAAAATCATTAAATTTGGTCACCACATAATCATTGGCTAGTTTTTCAATGCGCTCTCCTATCAAATGCTCTAATCTATCCATCTGATTTAGGATCGTATTCTTAGAGAGACTTTCTTGCATCTTCTGAATCAGACCTTGATCTAATTGCTTATTCGTAATATATTTTACTTGAGTAATCTTTTTCCCTATATCTTCACCTTCTGAATCACCCTGATCAAAAGTGGCCTGAGCCTCTGCCAAAAAGGACTTAATGGGTCCAATAAAGTTATCTTGTAATTTATCATTCCATTCGCCTACATTAGTGTTTAGCCCAATAATACTTTTTTGTAAAAATGACTGCAAAGCAGAAAGTTCCAGCTCTGAGCGCCAATCTTCAAAAAGTGCATGAATAGTATTATTCCAATGATGACGTTTTTTAGTAAACTGCTTTTTAAATTGCTGAAAGTCTTTTTCTAGTCTATTGGAGTTAAGCAGTTTACTTTTAAATTCGATGGTACCGGCCAATTCTGCTTCCTCTTCATAAGCCTTACATAACCGGAGATATTCATCATTAATTTTAGATCTTATAGCCTTAATAAAATCATCTTCAAAACCGAATGCTGAACCCTCAATCTTAAATTGAACATCATGAGTTCGTGAATCCTCAAAATCTCTTAGTTTAACTAATGAAGCTGTAAATTCTTTTAAAATCTCTTGATTGAGTTCATTAAAAGTATGCTGGAATCCATTGAAAAAATGTCTTTCAAATAAAGCTTTTGCTTTGATTTCATGCTTCCAGTATTGAAGCGATTTTTTATTCTTCCTGAAAAGGTTAATAAAGTGAAAAGGAAGTTTACTTGTCTTAAAAATTAAAATTTTAAAAGGCTTCCTCAGTTTTAAGCCAAAGCTATCCTCTTCTTGAATATGAAAGCGCTCGTATTTTTGTTGCCTAACAATTGCATCAGGAACAGAAGAAAGCAAATTGTGAAATTCAGTTAATAATGAAGCATGCAATTCCTCAAAATCTGAATTCTCCAGCTGTGGACGTTCAGCATAAGTGTCTTTAATGAATTCAAAAATCGTCTGTTTATATTCATCCTCTGCCTTATAGTTAATTTCATTGGACTGTAAAGGCTTATGCTTCCTAACAAACTCAATATGAGTCTTTAGGAATTCTTTTTTTTGCTGAATAAGTTTTTGAAAATACTCTTGCAAATATGAATGCCATTGTACCGCAAGCTGTTCTTGATTTTCTTCCATTAATTAAAGATAAGCACTTTTGAAATTTGATGCATTTTACCAAATATTCAATTATGGTACAAGTAATGAAGGGGGAAGTTAAGAAGTTAGAAGTGGGAAGATGGAAGTCGGAAGTGGTGATGTGCTGATGGGATGGTTTAGTTAGGTAAGTACCGCAGGTCAGACCGGGATGGAAGTGGAAAGTTGGAGGCCCCTTTATCCCCAAAGGGGAAATTAGAACCGCAATATAGTTAACAAACTAATTTAAATGGAAATAGGTTGGGAATAAATAGGAATAAATTGTTGGAGATGAAAGTGGATGATTTGCTGATATAGCTAGGTCAGTACCGCAGGTCAGACTGGGCTGGAAGCGGGAAGTTAGAAGTGGGAAGATGGAAGTAGGGAAGTTAGAAGAGGGAAGTTGGAAGTTGGAAGTTGGAAGACGCGCACTCTATCGCCAGCATCTTGCTGGTGATGGCTACTAGGTGCCTCTGGCACGGAATAAATGCTTGCCTTAAGGCCAAATAGTGGCGTTTTATAGCTAAAAATCGCCTGAGGCGAGAGTAATTTCCAGATGATTGGAGGAAGTGGTATTGTGCTAGTATAGGTAGGTCAGTACCGCAGGTCAGACCGGGATGGAAGAGGGAAGTTAGAAGTGGGAAGATGGAAGATGGAAGACGCACACTCTATCGCCAGCGTCTCGCTGGGGATGGCTACTAGGTGCCTCTGGCACGGAATAACTGCTTGTTTGAATTTTAACAATTAACATTTCATAGCTAAAATGGCAATTAGCACGCGTTTTGCTACGGAACGCGCGCTTTGAGGGCTCGAAGTCTCTGGGTAGTCGATATTAAAATAGCCCAGCGTGGACATAATTCATCATTCCCAAATTCATAATTCGTAATTATTAACAGATTGCTATTATTTCCTTCTTAAGCCTTTTATATTTGCAGGCGTTATTCAATCGTAGACTTTCAATATTAATAATATGCAAAAGAATTTTATAGAAGAGCTTCAGTGGAGAGGAATGATCCATGACATGATGCCGGGCGTGGAAAAACAACTAGCTAAAGAAATGAGCAGTGCTTATGTTGGCATTGACCCAACCGCAGACTCTTTGCATATCGGCCATTTAGTGGGGATTATGATGTTGAAGCATTTCCAGGATTCTGGACACAAACCTGTCGTTTTATTAGGGGGCGCTACGGGTATGATAGGTGACCCTTCCGGGAAATCTCAGGAGCGTAACTTATTAGATGAAGCTACTCTCCGTCATAATGAGGCTTCTATAAAAGCTCAAGTGAAAAAATTTCTGGATTTTGACGCTAAAGAAGAGAACAGTGCGGAATTAGTGAACAACTACGATTGGATGAAAGATTTTAGCTTCCTTGGCTTTATCCGAGATGTTGGAAAACACATCACCGTCAATTATATGATGGCCAAAGATTCTGTTAAGAAAAGACTTTCAGCAGAATCTAATGAAGGCATGAGTTTTACTGAATTCACCTACCAGTTGGTGCAGGGCTATGATTTCCTTCATTTATACAAAGAAAAGAATTGCAAACTGCAAATGGGCGGTTCCGATCAATGGGGAAATATCACGACTGGAACAGAAATGATTCGTAAAATGGAGCAAGGTGAAGCTTTTGCTGTCACTTGTCCGCTTATTAAGAAATCTGATGGTACTAAATTCGGTAAAACCGAAAGCGGCAATATCTGGTTGGATCCAAAGAAGACTTCACCTTATAAATTCTACCAATTTTGGTTGAATGCTTCCGATGAGGATATGAGTAATTTCATCAGGATATTTAGTACAAAAGGAAAAGAAGAAATTGAAGCGCTTGAAAAAGAGCATAATGAAGCTCCACATTTGAGAACTTTACAAAAGGCCTTGGCTGAAGAATTAACCGTTAGGGTTCATTCTCAGGAAGCCTTGGATATGGCCTTGCAAGCAACCTCTATCCTATTTGGAAAATCCACTACGGAAGAATTACAAAGCATAGATGAAGATACTTTACTAAGTGTTTTTGAAGGTGTACCTCAAGTAACTATCAGTAAGTCTGATTTAGATAAGACCGAAAACATCACAGACTTTCTATCTGAACTAACACAGCAAGTTATTTTCCCTTCCAAAGGAGAAGCACGAAAGATGATTAAAAATGGTGGAGTCAGTATTAATAAAGAAAAGGTTTTGGATGCCAACGCCCCTGTAGAAATCAGTCTCTTGCAGGATAAATACATTTTAGTGCAAAGAGGTAAGAAGAATTATTATTTGGTGATGGTGGATTGATTGGTTGATGTGCTGATGTGCTGATTTCCTGATATGTTGGTTTAGCTAGGTCAGTACCGGAGGTCAGACCGGGATGGAAGTGGGATGTTGAAGGCCCCTTAATCCCCAAAGGGGAAATTAAAACTGCAATATAATTAGTAAACTAATTTAAGTGGAAATTAATAGGAATAAATTGTTGGCGATGAAAGTGGATGATTTGCTGATAAAGCTAGGTCAGTACCGAAGGTCAGACCGGGATGGAAGTAGGAAGTTGGAAGCTGGAAGAAAACGCACACTCTATCGCCAGCATCTTGCTGGTGATGGCTACTTCGTGCCTCTGGCACGGAATAGCTGCTTGCTTTAAAGATAAAAAGTGGCGTTTTATAGCTAAAAATCGCCTGAGGTGAGAGTAATTTCCGCCAGCCGGAGGCGGGCCGATTTTAAATTACTAACTTAAACTCTTATACTCCTCCAAAATTGCCTCCCAGACTTTTTGCTGATCGTATTTTTCTAAAATAGAGGGGCTGGCTTTTGCAGCTAGCTCTTTTCTCTTTTTGGGCTTTCTTAGCAATTCTTCCATCGCAAACCTGAGCTTTTCGGCATTCTTAACTGGCACTATCAAGCCATTTTCATTATGAGCAATAATTTCATTGCTGCCATTAATATCTGAAACAATGCAGGGCAATTCCATAGCAGCTGCTTGCAATACTACATTGGGGAAACCTTCCCTGTAGGATGGGAAAACAAAGATATCAGCTGCCGCTAAAAAAGGACGAATATCCTTTTGAAAGCCTACATGAATAATTCTAGGATGAGTAGAAATAGCCTCTTTTATTTCAGCTTTTACAGGTTCTCTTTCATCCTCAAAAGCTCCCACTAATAGCAGAAAAGCCTCTTCTTTTATCTCTAAAAATGCTTCAACTAGTTCATGAATCCCTTTGTCTTCTACTATTCTCCCTACAAAAACAAAAACAATAGCCGTAATAGGAATATTATGATCAGTTCTAAGAGAAGCTATGACATGATCATCTATATACTCCCTTGAGAAATAATCTGTATTAATCCCATTTGAACTCCCCTCTCCTATAATTTTAAACTTATTTTCATAAGCTGGAAATTCTTCTTTCATGTAGTCTTTGAGTTTATAGGAATTGGGATAAACTTTATGAGCACAGAAATAAGTAACCTTTTCAGTAATCCTTAAAATCTTCTTGGTGCTTCCGCTTGCCTCCATTAGCGGCATGCCTGCCACCGTGTGCATTCTAAGCTTAACTCCTGTGAATTTAGCAGCCATCATTCCCAATAAACCAGCTTTTGGGGTGTGTGTATGAACAATATCCGGCTTTTCTTTCTTTATCAATCGAATCAGCTGCCACAAAGCTTTCAAGTCTTTAAATGGGCTTAAAGTACGGGTAAAATCAATTGGGAAATGCTGAACCCCTTCTCGCTTGCAGATTTCGTCTACCTCTGCCCCTGCTGCACTGGCAGTAATCACTTCATAACCATTTTCCTGCATATATTTCAGCTGTCCTTTCAATAGAATATTTAAGGATATTGGGACTGTAGTAATGCGGAGGATTTTCTTTTTCAAGTGCTGAGGTTTTGAGGTTTTGATGTTATTAAGTTTTAAACTGCTAAGATGCTAATTTTTGATTTCTATAGAAACTTTAATCCAATAATAAGCTTTTTCATATTCGGCCAAAGGCCGTTTGGAACCGCAAAGGCGCAAAGACGCAAAGGAAAAAATAATTAAATGTAGAAAGATTAAATGGTTAACTATTATATTTTCTGCTTTCAATTTCTAATTATGAAATTTTAAATTCTTAATTAAAAAATCTTTGCGTCTTTGCGCCTCCCGACTTGCAGTACGGGACAGGTTATGCGGTTAGTCCACAGCCTTAGGCTGTAAAAGCTCCAAAATCTCCCCCATATTCAAACTTTCCATACCGTATTCTTTCTGCAAAAAGCTAAAATGACTCAAAATCTCTTTCAACCCAGCCATATTCTCTTCTGAATGATTCCCGAAATTATGCGGATGCCACCATAAATGATAAAATTCTCCATTTTGAGCGGCAACGGTCATTTCCTTCTTTATCCTGTTGATTTTCTTTTGGTTCAAGAATGATTCCTTAGGATTATACGGGCGCAGTAAGCGACTTGCTGGCAGCAAATAAACCCCTTCTTGCTTTTCGATAGCTGCTATCCCGTAGGATGTCTTACCTCCAATATTAAAATAAGCATCTAAGCCACGATTTAGGCGCTTCCACTTAGATTCATTCAAGGCTCCATCTGCTGTATTCCACCACCAATCTACTGGATTAGAGCGAATGATCTCAATTCCATTGGCCTTGCAGACTTTCAAATAATCAGCATTAAACTGATTCCGAGGAAATACTAAGGATTTTAATGACTTCCCGTACTTTTTTGCTGCTTTTTGAATGGCTTTGCTATCTGCATCAAATTGCTCGGTGGTTTGTCCTGCTTCATTGCAATAGTAATGGGCAAAACTGTGAGAGGATAATTCCTGCCCTTTTCTGGCTACAATTTCTTTAATTAAAGAATCTGCATAATGGAAAGGATCTTCTTTTTCATTTTCGCCTATGCCTGAATTTTGAATAAAATCATAAGCCGAAAGCTCTTTTTGTGCATAAGTTGGCTTTAGCTCTGGACTATTTGTTTCTATTTGCTGTTGAGTTTCATGCATCAAAAGACCTACCGTTGCCCAGCTGACATGCACTTCATGCAGCTCAAATAAATCTAAAAGCTGTGGAATTAATTTACGGGTATTGAGAAAATACTGCTTCTTGGCATCATCCAAAGGCCATTTTTCAAAGCCGCCCCAGTGAAGCTCAAAGTCGAGTGATATGGTGAAAATCGGTTTCAAATTATTTTTTCTTAACTACAAAGCTATGATTTTTTTCTTCAGCTAAAGCTGTTTTTTTAACCACAAAGACGCGAAGGCGCAAAGTTTTTTTAGGGATTAAGAATTTTTTAAGTACGAATTCAAAACAGGAGTGATCCAGATTTAATATACCATATAGACAATTGGGAAGAAAGAAGCAGTCTACCTTCTATAATAAGCATTATGATGGTTTTGGTTCTGTGATACTAATTCCTCGCCAGCTGGCGAGTTAGGCTTTTTTTCTTTGCGTCTTAGCGGTTAATCATGGTCTTCGGTTTTCAGAAGACTGGATTGAAAAATATCTTAATAATTAAAATTACTTATAATGAGAGTAACAAGAAATTATTATTATATCAGTATCTGTAGCTTTATAAATTATGCGATGTTCTTGGGATATTCTTCTACTCCAATATCCTTTGAATTGATGTTTCAAGGGTTCAGGCTTTCCTTTTCCTTCAAAGGGTGTTTTTGCAGCTTGAATCAATCATTCCCCAATTTTTTTGGCAATCTTTTTATCTTGCTGGATCCAATTCTGATATTCATCAAATGCTTTTGGCACAAAAAGAATATTCCTCATAACAAGTCCTTCTCAGATACTTTTTTAACAACTCCTTTATGCTCGAATTCTTGAATGCGATCTAAAATTTCGTTTGCATATTTTGGTGAAGATAAAATACGATCTGTTTCATCCGTTGCATGGATTGATATTTGAATTTCTTGATGTGGAAATAATTTTTTAATTCCCTCCAAAAAATCCATATTTAATGAATCGGTATTGATTTTTATATTAGTTTCCATTGCTCAATAACTTAAAGTCATTTGATTCAGTTCCTAGTAAAACTTAAAAATGCTAAATTATAAAGACTAATAAAAGAATAATAGATTTTAACGATTGTCAACACATCGAATTATTTCAGCTAAAGCTGGTTTTAACCGCAAAGGCGCTAAGACGCAAAGAAAAAAATAAAGAATAATTACTTAGTATCAGAATCAAACAATTAAAAGCACCAATTTCTTAATAATTACAGTGGGATAATATTTCAAAATCAAATAGGTTATGAATATAATAAGTGCTTCTGAAAGTATTAACTTAATTAAAACCCTTTGCGTCTTTGCGCCTTAGCGGTTAGTCACAGCCTTTGGCTGTCAAAAGACCTCCAAGTCACCCAAAGCAGGATGCCAGTTTATGAAATTCTGAAATTCACTCAAATCTTTCTCTGCTAAGGTTCTAATCGTCACATCAGGCCCAAGGTTTTTATTCTGCTTTAAGATGCCTGGTAGCTCCACGGGTTCAAATCCGCTGATGCTCATATAATCAAAATCATTTTGATAATAAAGCTCATCCAATAACTGCTCGATTGCTTTTTGATCTCCAAAAACATCACAAACTCTCATTTCCACTCCCAAACCGCCTGCTTTTAATCTGAAAATCACGCAAGCCTGATCATTGAAATGGGCATAATAAGGAATAATAGGCACTTCAGCATAACGCCAGTTTAAATAATTTAAACTGTAAGCTGTGCCCCAAACACTAGTTTCTTTAAAATCAAATTGAAATTGATCTAAAGCTTTTTGCAAATCATATTGAGCAGCATTCGGTAATTCTAAAAAGCTGGTTTCTGCCTTTCCCTTTAGCTTTGCAATGGCAATTTTAATGGGTTTCTTGATACTGATTTGGATAGGTAATTTCCCAGCTTCTTGCCAGCCCATTTTCAAATAACCGGGTTTGCTTTGATTGTTAGGCGTATTATAAACCATATGAATTCCTTCATTCTCGCATTGGGCCAATAAGCCCAGAGTCAATTTTTTAAAGATTCCTTTGCCTTGATGAGCCGGATCAGTAGCGGTATCTACTGCACGAATAGCGCGATAGATCTGATCACTCTTCTTCCATTGCCATTGCATAAAAGCCCGAACGCCTATGATCTGATTATCTTCCTCAGCAACCCAAACGGGTGAAGCCCCAAAGGGATTGTTAATGTGCTTCCATTGCCAGTAGAGTTCAGATTTAGGCATTAAAGATTCTCCCAAGCTGGATTTTAAAAGCTTGATGATGCTGGGAATGTCTGAAGTATTTGAAGGTCTGATTTCCATTTTTTGGCGGCTAAGCCGCTAATTAACCACAAAGACACAAAGGCACAAAGGAAATAATTAGATTTTTAATAAGAAGACTTTTTTGCAAAGTTTTTTAAGTTTAACTACGGAATAAAAAAGGCTTTATGGCGGCTAAGCCGCTTTTTAACCGCAAAGGCGCGAAGACGCAAAGAGAATTTTTTAAGATTAGAAACTAAAAAGAATAATTATCAAAAATATGCTATTTATTATCCTTTTAGAAATTAAACTTTTTTCCTTAGCGACTTTGCGTCTTAGCGGTTAGTAACAGCCTTTGGCTGCAATTATAAATTGTTAACTACTCTTTTGATACCGTCTTTGATTAGCGGCACATTAAAATTTATCAATAATCCTAGTTTATTCTCAGTTAGCTTCAAATAGGTCAATAATTGGGCGGAATGCACTGGATCAAATTGTGAAACGGTTTTTATTTCTACCACTACTTTTTTATTGATCCATAAATCTAATCTATAACCTAATTCAATTTTATCTCCTCTATAATAAACAGGTAGGATCTCCTGACTTTTAACATTTAAGCCTACTTCTTTCAGCTCTTTTAATAAACAAGCCTCATAAGCATTCTCCAAAAGACCTGGTCCTAATTCAGTATGTACTCTATAAGCTGCATTGACAACATGCTTTGAAATCTCATTTTCAGTCATCTTTAGGTTTATTTAGGTTGAAACATTTTTATTCTCAATAACTGAAAATAAAACTAGTAAAAACTTTATTAAACCAAAAGTCAATTATTCTAATGCCAATTTGATTTTATTTTTGAAATGCTGCTAAGCCGCTTGTTAACCGCAAAGGCGCTAAGACGCAAAGAAAAATAAAAGAATTATAAAATTGTAGTAAGCAGAAATTGTACTAATATCTAAATATTATCAAATTCAAACTTAAAAAAACCTTAGCGACTTTGCGCCTTTGCGGTTAGTCACAGCCTTTGGCTGTATTCAAGATAGACGCTTTCCAGCTCTCCCACCATCCTTTTCAAACTAAAGGCTTCTCCTACCCTTTTTCTGGCTCCTTTGGCCAGTTTCGCCCTCAATTCATCATCTCTCAGCATCTCTAATTTCTCTGCCAATTTTGGCCATTCATTCACTCCTACCATTAAGCCACTTTCGCCATCTACAACTACCTCTTTTACTCCACCGGCATCTGTTGTAACAATCGCACATTCCATGCTCATGGCTTCTAGCAGTGCTATGGGTAAGCCTTCAAATTCAGAGCTCATCATAAAGACATCCATAAGGGAAAACCAATCTTTGGTGTTGGTCTGCAGGCCAGGCAAGAATAAATGATTTTCTAGGTTTAATTCAGCTCTTAATTCAAGCAATTGGCCAGCAAAGGGACCGTTACCTACTATTACGCCTCTTAAATTTGGATTAGATTGAACGGCTTGATGAAATACTTTTATCCATTCCATCAAACGCTTTTGAAATCTAAAGACGGCTATGGTGCCAACCACTTGAATGGCAGGATTTTCTTGCTTTTGCTTTAAGAGCTTTTGCAATACGGCATTTCCATGATCGAAAGGCAGGGCTTTTTCTTCTTTATGGCTAGTACGAAAAGTGTTTTCTGAAATTTCTTCAGCTAAATTTTCAATCTCCTTTTCTAATTGTTCTAATGATTTTCGCTGAAAAAAATCTGTATTTACGCCATTTAAAATGCTTTGAACTGATATTTTAGGTTTTATATTTTGCTGAATAGAAGTCTCCACATCACTGCTGACCGCTATGGCTTTGGATTGCCAGTTGAAGGTCCATTTATTAAGGTAAAAAGTGGCTTTATGGTAGCGTTCTTGTTTATTATGCTCGGTATAGATAAGCGGGATTTGGTTATTTTTATGAAGGAAACGAGCTAGAAAACCTGCCCAGGGCAAATGAGCATGGATTAAATCAATTTTATGCTCTTGCACATAGCGATCGACTTTATCGATTTGGCGCATGAGTTGTATGTTATTTTTAGCCGGTAGACAGCTAACCTTTGCGCCAGCATTTTCTAAAGCCGAAACCATCTGATCTTTCCAGGGTAAAAAATAGATATAGTGAAATTCAAATTGCTCTTGGTTGTGGAGTTTGAGGGTTTCCGGTAAAAGCATCTCTGCCCCGCCACGACCAAGGGATTTTATTATGTGAAGTACTTTGGTTTTCATTAAGCTTGATGATTTAACTGCAAAGCTAAAGCTTTTTTTGAACCACAAAAGAGGCAAAAGAAAACAAAAGTTTATCAGCTAAAGCTGATTTGGAACCGCAAAGGCGCAAAGACGCAAAGAAATACAGCTAAAGCTGTTTTTTTTTTAAGCACAGCCTTAGGCTATGAAAATCATAGAGGGAATGGTGTTATTATTGAAATTTAGCTTGAATTTTACTGGCAAATATAATCCGGGCGTTCCCGATTAAAATACGGGACAGGCTATTCCTGCGAAGGCAGGAATCTATTGATTTTAACCTTTGGTTAAAATATCATGGGGTTGATAAATGGTTTTGTAGTAAAATGCTTACTATTTAATTGTTTGCTCACACTTAGTATTAAAACTTTGTTTTAATAAGACAAGATTCCTTTCTTCAAAGGAATGACGCACGGAAAATAGCAAGTGCTGAGTTTCAAAGGGGAACGCACAAAAATAGCATGTGCTGTATTTCAATATGGAACGTTCTAATTAACTTTTATAATAAATCAATAGCATCTACCTCAATTACTAATTCCGTAATTATCAATTATTCATCTTCGTGACTTGTGGTTAATTATACAGCTTTCCCGATGAATACGAGATAAATCGCCTCTTATTATTATTTCCTTTGCGCCTTGGCGCCTTCGCGGTTAATCACAGCCTTTGGCTGTCAAAGGCACGCTAATTCTTCAATTGATTCACTCAATCGATCCCTGTTCGCTTTTGTAGAAAGCAAGTGTTCAGTTTCTTTTAAAGAATTGTATTCAGCAATTGAAATCATCACAACACCTTCATCTTCATTTTTACCTGGTAAAATTATAGTTTCAAATGACTTAGAAACATCATCAAGATATTTAGTGAAATTTTTACGGAAATTGGAAATAGTTAAGGCTTTCATTCAATTATTATTTACTTGCTAAAGTCTAAATTAATTAAAAAAGTTCAAATACTACTAACCTAGGAGGATTGATTATTTGTTTCAATTCATAATTCCTTAATTATGAATTAAAACTAATCCCATTTATTAATTATAGCTTTAAGACCCTCTGCTTTGATCACCCTACCATTTTTAGAATCTTCCATGGATTTATCAATTCGTTCATTAAACGCTTCTATACTCATAGGCTCAATTTTTTCTTCAATCGATTCAGCTTTTCGTTTCTTCAAAAGTTCTTCTAAACTATTGATGATATCTTCATTCTGCAACTTCAGAAATTCTTCTATAAATGATATTTTTCGTGCTTCTATGTTCATAACTTTTAGCTTTAACCAATATTAACAAATTTACAAAAATTTAGATTCAATCATTATTATCTTTTTACACTTTTCAATTCCAGTTCACTAATCACAATCCTCGACTCTCTATTCTGAAATCAGCGAAATCTATCCTAATTCCTTAATTATTAATTCCTAATTAATCACCTTCTTGTCTTCGTGTCTCCCGACTTGCAGTACGGGACAGGTTTTGTGGTTAATTATAGAGCTTTAGCTCTTCCTTCATTTTCTTAGCGCCTTTGCGTCTTTGCGGTTAGTTTTAGAGCCCACGGCTCTCCTTATTATTTCCCTTCGTGTCTTTGTGTCTTTGTGGTTATTAATCTATTTTTGTCCAATGTTATACGGCATCTTCATCATTATCCTCTCCTACTTCATCTCCATGCAGGTAATTGACCGCTTGATGCCGGTGAGAAGAGGCAGAAGCAAGTTAGGCCTCCCCAACCACAGCGCCCAGGACAATAAATTCTTAAAAAATCTCTTTTGGTATCACCTGTTTTTGTCGATAGTTTATTACATCTATGCTGTTTTTAATCCCTCTGATTCTCAATTTTACTATGAGAAAGTAGTTAGAAATTTTAGAGGTCCAAATTGGTTTGATTTTTATGGTACTTCTACTACTTTTATTGAATGGACTGGTTATCCTTTTATTAAATGGTTTGGCTTTACCTATGAAGCTATGATGGCTCTATTTACCTTATTTGGCTTTTTAGGGTTTATTTTTTTCTTCAGATTTTTTAGAGAAAGAATCGCTTTCACAAGTAAGCTGTTTGGCTTTGACCTCCTTCATTTAATTTTTCTACTACCAAACCTACATTTCTGGTCTGGTTCTTTTGGGAAAGGCTCATTTATTTTCCTAGGAATTGGTTTACTGTTTTACTCACTAAATAACATCCCTAAAAGATATTGGGTTCTACTAGTTGGAGCATTAATCACCTACCATATTCGACCTCATATTCTACTTGTTATTTTAGCATCTTCTCTAATTGGTTTTACCTTTAGTTCTAAAGGATTAGGGTGGGGAATTAAAATTTTGATGATTGGTATAGCTGGAGTTGTGCTAAGTTTTATATACCAAGATGTGTTAAAATCTGTGGGACTTGAAACTGACACTATTTTCACTGATGGATTAGATATGGGACATCGGGCTTACGAATTATCAAAAGCTACTTCAGGCTTGGATATTACTACCATGAGCTTGCCTATGCAAGTATTTACATTTCTGTTTAGACCGCTCTTTTTTGATGCTTCTGGTCTATTGGGGTTAATCGTTTCTTTTGAGAATGTATTTTTATTAGCTATTACTTTGATTTTTATTTTTGAAGGGGGGATACCTTATATAATTAAAAGTGATTTTGCCGTAAAAACTGCTTTTTTCAGCTTTATTACGGTTTCGGTGGCTTTGGCACAGGTTTCGGGAAATTTAGGGATTGCTATTAGGCAGAAAAGCCAGGTGATGATTTTGTTTCTCTTCGTGATCATTCAGATGTATGATGATAAGAAGAAGGGGGCATTTAAGGCGAGAATGAGGGCTGCAAAGCGGAGAGCTGCTGAACCAGCTAAAGCTGGTAACTAACCGCAAAGGCGCAAAGACGCAAAGGTTTTTTACTTTTGATTATGATAGTAATTAACGTTCCCTATGTAAAATGCGGGACAGGCTATTGCGAGGAACGAAGCAATCTCAAATGTGCTTTAGCTTATCTTAGATTGCTTCACCCTAAAGGGACTCGCAATGACGCATTCTACTAACTTTTTACTTTATTTCTTAGCGTCTTTGCGCCTTAGCGGTTAGTAAAAGCCTTAGGCTTTCAATATATCTAGGTAGATGGATTCGAAGTGTTTCGCTATTTTGGGCATGAGGAATTCTTCTTGGATGAGTTTTTGGGCGTTTTGGCTCATTTTTTCTCTTAGCCCTTGATCAGATAAGACTTTTTTGATCTTAGAGATATAGGCAGCTTTATCGAACTCATTGATTACATAACCATTTTCATCATTATGAACTACTTCAGGTATACCGCCTACTGCTGAGGCTATCACCGGTTTTCCACATGATAGGGCTTCTAAAATAACACCAGGCAAACCTTCAATTTTAGAGGGCATGACCATAATATCTGCTGCTTTTATATAGGCTACTGCATTACTTTGATAGCCCCAGAATTTAACCTTTTGGGTTATATCTAAGTGTTTTGCTTGCTCTTCCAATTGGTTTCGAAGTGGTCCATCTCCTATTAACCATAATTCATTTTGCTTATCTTCCTTTAAGTACTCAGCAAAAATTTCTAATAGAAAGCTATGATTTTTTTCTTTTACAAAGGAACCTACATTAATCCATATTTTATTATTAGTAGACTTTTCGATTGCTTTTAGATCACTAAAATCAAAAGTCCCAATGGTACCGGTAGCTGAAATATCTTTAGCTTTAGGAAATAGTTGAATTAAATCCTGTCTACAGTTTTCACTAACGGATATGGAATAATCCATTTGGCTTAGAAAAAATTGATTTAACCATAAATGTGGCTTTGATTGAATAAAAGCGGACATTTTATTGGCATTCCTAAATACCAATTTCGCTTTCCAATTGTATAGTCTTTTGGAAATAGCAGCATACTTCAAGGTATCTCCTGCATTGGCCTGCACTATATCATAATGTTCTTTTTGTACTAATTCCGCCAGCTTCTTATAAGCTTTAAAATCCCAAAACCGTTTACTTTGATTAGCTAATAGCGCTTGAAAATTTAAATCAAATTCTAATTTCTTATTTTCATTTCCAAATAGATATAAAAAATCTATGGTATGTCCCAGGCTTTTTAACTCTTCTGATAGCTGGCAAGCAAAAATTTCGGCTCCCCTAAGTTGGGGCTTTTGTATGATTTGAAGTATTCTCAACTAAGCTGAAATCGATTTTTTAATGAATTTATAGGTCTTTCAATTATTTCCCAGGATATTTTGCTTATTACTAAAACAACAATGAAATTAAGCGTAAACTTTAAATAAAAGTTTTTGAATATGAGGTTACTGCCATCAATATATTCGTAAAAATTATCCATTAAACCCGGAACCATGGTATGATATAAATAGATACCATAGCTAATTGTACCAATTGCAACCAAAGCATTATTCTCTAGAATTTTTTTTAATGAAAAGAAAGAGCGTGATTCTGAAGACTTATTTAAATACATAATTAAGCTTGTAGCTATCAGCGAGACAACAAATCTCCAGCTAATAGGTAAATAAAGCTCTGTAAATAAATTGATCAAAATCATTGTAAAAATAAGAGCATAGATAGCTAAAAGAAATCTGTTAAAATTGACAAGTTTTTCTTTAAAGTAAAAATTATAATAGGCTAATAGAGCACCTAATCCAAATGAATCAAAGGCAGTAAATGTCAATATTCCGCCTCTTTCAAAATAAAGGTTAAGAACATACTGAGAAATGATACCGATCAAGATAAAATAAATTACCGTAGGTTTCAAGTATCGCACTGGAATAAGTAAAACTATAAAAGGCCATATAAAATAATATTGTTCTTCAACAGCTAGAGTCCATAAATGGTCAACAGTACTATTAACATCTTTTAAGAAAAAAAGTATATTACTTGTATAGGTTAAAAAATAAATAAAGTTCTCATTGATAACTTTATAACCATAAAAATAAAAGAAAAAAATATAGAGATAATAAATAGGAAATATTCGAAGCGAGCGTCTTATGTAAAAAATATAAATCGCCTTTTTCATGGAGATTTCATTACTCTCTACTTTACTTTTATATTGAAATAGGATTTGACTTATTAAAAATCCACTTAGTACAAAAAATATAGTTACCCCTATCATACCATTCGGAAGTAAATTGAGTGGATTATTTGGAGGTAACCAATGATGAATTATTACAAGTAGTACTGCAATAGCGCGAAGTCCATCTAAAGACTTAATGTATTTTAATGTATGCATGCAGTAACTAAAGTTTTACTAATCAGAGCAGTTCGAACAATAATATTTAAACCTATTTGAATGTTCATATAATTTGATCAATTTTGAGGTGTACAATTCAATTCTTGAATTACGTTTAGTAATTCTGAATACCATGTTCCAGATTTGATTACTTTCTGATAACCATTATTTTCTAATTTATTTCTTAAAGCATTATCCTCTATCAATTTCTTCATAGATTTTACAAGTCCATCCTCAGCTTCCACATCATAAAACAGAACTTCTTTTTCATCATCAAACTGCTGGAGTAAATCACCGGCTTTGGGCACAATAGTAGCTTTTTGACAGGCTAAGTATTCTCTTAACTTCAAGGGAGAATAATGAAAGCCTTTAGAAGAATTTGCACTTACTAATGCAATATCAAATACCGACAAAAAATCTGGTATATCAGTGAATTTTTGATTCCCTGTGAAGATTACTTTCTTCTCTAAATTAAGTTCCTCAACCAAGTTTTGAATACTGGCTTTTAACTGTCCATCCCCTACTAACATTAGTACAGCATCCTCTTTTTCATTGCTGATGCTTTTGAAAGCTTTAATTACTTTATCCAAGCCATGAAACGAACGGAAGCTTCCAGTCCAGCCTATTACAAATTTATTCTTTAAATTATACTGATTTATAATATTAGCATTTTTAGACTTAGGAGTAAATAAGGTAGTATCCACCAACATAGGAATTACTTTAATTTTAGACTTTTTCACTCCCATTTTTTGAAGCTGATTGGCTACTTCCTCTGAAACACACCCTACAATATCTGCTTTTTTCAGATTATCAGATTCTCTTTTTTCTAAATAGGTTCCCCAGACAGGTCGCTTCACGCCCCATTTTTTTGCTTCCCAAACAGCCGGACCATGCACATAAACCATATAAGGTACTTTATATTTCTTTGCCACTAGATATCCAATTCCTGAAAACATATCGTGTTGTTCCCAAACAAATTTTAATTCATCGGAAAGCTTATTTTCGAAAGGCCAAATTTTAGGATTAGATTTATAAAGTAAAACATCCTTTAATAAAGTCTTTAAAACTAGGGGAATAAAAGGATATTTCGATTTGGTGGGACTTTTGAAGTTTTGAGGTTTATTTAATGGGAAATTTCTAACCTCTTCTGGCTTCGCAATTAAATCTCTCGTGGATACTACCGAATTACCAAAGATATGTTCGGCAGCAGAAGCAAATCCAGCTGCAGTTATCCATAAAGCTTCTGAGCCTGCCCAGGATTTACTGTCTCTAGGCATTATAAAAAGAGAACGAATTGGTTTATCTAATATCATTTTTCTCAGGGTCTTTTCTGCTAAACTAATCCAAATCTATAGTTTGGAGCTCTAACAAGAAAAAACAGATTTAACTTAATGTAATTTTATACTTATTTACAAACATTTGATTTAATCAATTTCTAACTTTTAGCAATTTCAAAAGCTTGATTTTTATTTTTTTCAGTAAAGAGCTTTCATGCAGTGGTACGTTTTTGAAATATCCTTTATTTGAATTTACATTATCAAAAAAATTAGCTTTAATTCCTCCAGTTGCATAATAGTAGCCGAATTTTAAAGCTCCTAATTTTGATTTGGGCTCAACATCCTTTGTTAACAGCTCTATTATTTGTTTTTGCGAATTAGGAATATGAGCCACTTCGCTGTTAAGGAAAAAAGCTTTCCCTAATAAAATAACAGGTTTATTTAGAACATTAGCCTCAATTGTAGTAGAACTTCCAAAAGTAATGACCTTCTCCGCAGTATGCATAAGATGATATGAATCAACAGGATCTTCAGGCTTTACAATCAATATATTTTCATATTGATTTTCCAAATCAAAAATAGGATCTAAGTACTCCTTTTTCAAACCTTTCAAATTAGGATGCATTCGCACAATCAATTGAAAATCATTTTGCTCTTTAAAAAAGTTTATAAGATATAGTATCCCCTCAACTTGATCTTTAAATAGTGGGTTTTTCCACTCTTCCCCTAAGGAGGCGAATTCATCATCCGAGCTATTGAATAAGACGAATGTTCTCTTAGTTTCATCAAAACCTGAAGGTAACTCATTTTGGATTTGATCTTTTGTATAAACTCTGTCATAGTTGGTGATACCCTTTCTTTTTTTTTCAAAAAACTCCTCAGCTATTTGAGACTTTACACTTAAATCTTGTTCATTATCCCAATTCTCATTGACTAAACGTTCATAATTTTTTATGTTATGAGGTAAATTTTGCCCATAAAGTTGGTAATAGCCTCCTTTTCTAAAGTATTCAAAAACTTCAACTTTTACTAGTTCTTTTTTTGCTGCAGCAAGTGCTGATCTATAATAATCCCATCTGCCATTAAAAACCATAACTTTACTGATTGAATTAGATTTAATAAATCTCTTCAGGCTGGTATATACCTTTATGGAATTTATTGCTAATTCTTTAAGAATGTCTATTTCCTTTTTATCACTAAAATCTCTTTCTCTAGTTTTAGATATCAAAGACGAATAAACAGCTGAACCTACCTCAAGATCTTCATATATGCTCTCCATTGAAAAAGTTTCAGTATTATTAAAATATTCTAAAGCGAATTTTTTATCTTCTTCATTGATAATATCTGATAAATTAACCTTTTGAAAATCACCCGCTATCAACTCTAATCCTTTTTTGCCTCTTGATTTACATATTTCACACATGTATTTTAATTTATAGGTATTAAACCCACATAAATCAAAAGAGCTATTACAAGTCACATAATAGACTTTATGCCCAGCATCAATTGAATTTTGAATGAATTCAAGACTTATTCCTAAAAAATGAGGAGGTGACTGAAATGTATTAAAGATTAAAATGTTCATTTTTGAATTAAATATTTTCTTCAGATCTTTTTCGTGAAAGAATTTCGGCAATTTTCCAATCTAACAGATCGTCAATATCATGAGAAGAATTCTCAGTCATTTCATATTTAACAATTCTCTCAAGCTGATGCATATTCCTCAACTTTAGTGAATTAACGTTAATAATATAAATAGCCCCATTATATTCCCAAACCTTAGGCACATCTTGTCTTCTTGAAAAATCGCCTTCTTTGGATTTACTTAAAAAGCCATCTTCATTCTCTTCAAACAATACATAATAAGGATTAGATTTGGTTTCCTTAACAGATACTACCATATCTAAATTATCTTGATATAAGTCTAGTGCAGCATTAATGTGTTCGGCTGTCCGAAAAGGTGAGGTTGGTTGTAATAAAATTAGAGTATCAGGAGCATACCCATTATCTTCTGAATACTTAATAGCATGTTTTAATACATCTTGTGTCCCTGCTTCATCAGTAGCTAGTTCTTTAGGTCTAAGGAATGGTACTTTAAGCCCTGTTTTTTCCACCACCTCTTTGATTTCCATATCATCAGTACTAATGATGATATGTTCATCCTTAAAAACCTCCCGTGCAGCTTCAATAGTATAATAAATTAATGGTTTTCCATTTAATTCCCTTATGTTTTTGCGAGGAACTCCTTTTGAACCACCTCTTGCCGGAATAACTACTAATGGCTGCATTAGAATTTTATATGTTTATAATCTTCTTGGGCCCTCTTAAAATCCTCATGCTTGCCAATATCCAACCAATAGCCCCTCAAAGGATAAGATTTTATATTTTTACTTTGCTTAATTAATTCCTCCATTAAATCGGTAGCATTATAAAATTCATTTTCGGGAATCAAATTCAACAACTCTTTTCTAATTAGATAAATCCCCCCATTAGAATAATAAGTATAAGTCGGTTTTTCTTTAAATGATTTAACTCTCTCCTTCTCTGTCTCTAAAACCGCATAAGGAATTAAGACTTCATAAGGTATAGTTACTACACTTAAATCTGCATCTGATTGGATGAAGTCCTGATAAAAATCTTCATAATCAAGATTGGTTAATATATCAGAATTGGTGATCAAAACTGTATCATGTTGTAAGTTTTTTATTGTTCTAACTGCTCCTACAGTTCCCAAAGGTTTATCTTCAGTAACATATTCTATTTGAACTCCTTTGCTCTCTCCATTTTTGAAATATTCTATTAACTGATCGCCTAAATAATTTATGGATAACCAAAAATCATCTATTCCATAACTAATCAACCGATCAATATTATGTTCAATTATAGGCTTATCTGCCACTTTCAATAATGGTTTAGGAGTATTATCGGTTAAAGGTTTCAATCTTGTGCCCCTGCCGCCTGCCATAATAATGGCGTCTATCGGTAAATAAGATTTTAGAAATCGGAAATTGATTACATTGATAAGCTGATGATTTTCATTTAATACAGGTATCACTTTCAAATTAGCTTTTCTAAACTTTTCTAAATCTTTGATACTGTAATCGGATTTTATAATAAACTTAGGATTAGGCTGAATAAAATCAATAACTTTTTGATTTATTGACATATCTTTTAATAATCCCCTTCTTACATCTCCATCAGTCAATGAGCCAATTAGTTTCTGGTCCTCATCAACCACAAATAAAATGGCATCTGCAGCCAATTGATCTAATTTGGCTAGTGCTTCTTTAACAGTACAATTGTGGTTTATTAAATGCTTTTTAAAGGTCATAGTTTTTCAATTACTTGAATGATTTGATCCGCTGCATCTCCCTTATGATAAATATTTTTTCCATGGTAGGTGTTATCTTTTATCTCTTTAAATGCCTTAATGATAGCTTCAGATTCAAAGTTTACATGATGAACATTATCTCCTGCTTTTCTACCTTTTTGTCTATCACCTATATTAATGACATGTTTTTGAAAACTTGCCGCTTCTATAATGCCACTAGAAGTATTCCCAAGCATTAGAGAGGCATACTTCATGGCAGTAAAATAAGAGCTTGTACCAAAGTTTTCAATCAGAAATACTCTTGAAGGAAAATCATTTTTTAATTTATCATACTGTGCTCTATATAAACTTCCTAAGGTATCAGCATTGGGCATTGTAATTACCAATTGATAATCATTGCCTAAGACACTCAAACTCTTATACAATTCTTTTGCATAAGATTCATTAATCGTTAAAGCCACCGTTTCTGGATGAACTGTGATTAAAATTGTGGGTTGGTTTAAATCTATTTCCCATTTATGATGAAATTCATCAAGACTTAATAAGGGAATTTCTTTGATATTATCTAAACTTAATGCCCCCACCGTATAAATATTTTCTTTAGAATCTAAATTTGATTCAAGTCGACTTTTGAATTCAGGGAGGGCAACAAAATGCCATTTTGAAGCCAGTGAAATACTGTGACGGTAAATATTATCAATTGCCCCTAAAGTAGTTTCCCCCCCATGAATATGAGCAAAATTTATATTAAATGGAATACCAGCTGCAACAGCTGCTGCCATTTCGAATCTATCACCCAAAACAAATACAAGATTAAAATCATTTGAATGAAGTGACCAGAAATCAGCAAACTTTTGAGCAGTTAATGCATAAGAATTTGCAATATCACCTGCTGTATCTCCTAATACTAAGCTACTGACCCTATATTCAACCTCAAACCCAGCTTGTGTGATTTCATCAATGGTATATCCGTGAAATTTTGACAAATGCGTTCCGAAAGCTAAAATAGAGAGTTCAATATTTTTAGACCCTTCCATTTTTTTTAATAATGGAAGGTAAATTCCAAAATCAGCTCTGGAGCTTGTTAATACTAGTACTTTCTTCATGCTAAGTGCTCATGTAAGATTTTAACATCAGCATCTAAGTCAGATTTTAGTTTTCTCCCAACAATCTGGTCAATTTCCATTGGGCTAATGCCATCTCCTGGTCTTCGCATAATTAAATCTGATTCTTGCAGTGTATGTCCTTTTCCTAATGCGTTTAAAGTGTGGATAGATTTTCTTGCAATTGCTTTATTAGGTATTTCACTTTTACTCGGAGCTTTAATGCCACTACCACTTATTGCCATTTCTATATTCCGAATAGCTTTTACCATTGCGAGCAATTCATCAGGTTCTAATGAAGCTTTATGATCTGGCCCTGGTAAATTTCTATCTAAGGTAAAATGTTTCTCAATCACTTTGGCTCCTAGTGCGACTGCTGCAATTGGGACTTCTATCCCCAATGTATGATCAGAATAACCAACCTCAACCCCTATTTCATTTTGAATATGCAACATGGCTTTTAGGTTGACATCTTCCATGGGGGTTGGGTATTCCGTATTGCAATGAAGAACTGCTAAATTTGATTTGTCTAAACCTGCATCAATTAATACCTCTACCGCATCATTTATTTCTTTAATATCAGCCATACCAGTTGACAAAACTACTGGTTTCTTCTTTTTAGCAATATGATTTAAATAAGGCTTATTAGTTAGTTCACCAGAGGGAATTTTAAACAATTCGATGGGTAAATCATTTAAAAAATCAATGCTTTCATTATCGAATCCAGTGGAAAGAAATTTAATGCTTTCTTTCTTACATAAAGCTAATAATTCAGGATACCAAGCATCAGGAATTTCCAGTTTTTTAAGCATATTATACTGAGAATCATCCCCATCATTCATGTTTTTACTTTGATAGGATGCCTTTTTAGCTTCTTTACTTACAATATTGTCCGCTTTAAAAGTCTGAAATTTCACAAAATCAGCTCCTGCATTTGCCGCTACCTTTATCAATTCCTTAGCCCGCTCTAAATCTCCATTATGATTTACTCCTGCTTCCGCTATGATGATAGTTTTGTATGAAGTGATCATATATTGTAAATATCTGCTTTATAATTCTTCAAATTCTCTTCTTTTGAAAACCATTCAATTGTTTTATTTAATCCAGCAGTCAAATCATATTGAGGTTTCCAATTTGTTAATTCTTTAATTTTTTGAGCTGAACCAAATAATCTAAATACCTCACTTTTCTCAGGTCTTAATCTTTCCTCATCTGTTATAATCTTAGCTTTGGGATTAATGATGTCAATTAAACCTTGTGCTAATTGCTGCATACTAATTTCAGATTCAGTGGCTATATTAATATGCTCCCCTATTGCTTTATCGGATTTTGCTATTTCTATAAATGCATTAGCTGTATCTTCTACAAAAAGCAAATCACGGGTAGGTCTTAAATCACCCAGTTTAATTTCAGTTTGACCTTTTAGTAACTGAGAAATAATGGTTGGAATAATAGCCCTGGCTGACTGTCTGGGGCCATAGGTATTAAAAGGTCTTACAATTGTAATGGGCGAATCAAAGCTGCGATAAAATGACTCTGCAATACAGTCAGCCCCTATTTTGCTAGCTGAATAAGGCGATTGTGGCTGCTTAGGATGCTCTTCTGTAATAGGGACAAATTGCGCTGTACCATAAACTTCAGAAGTGGAAGTGACCAAAACTCTTTCCGTTCCCAAATCTTTTGCTGCTTGTATGATATTAAGGGTGCCCTTAATATTGGTGTCTATATAGGAATCAGGAGAATGATAACTAAATGGTATAGCTATTAAAGCTGCTAAATGAAATACAATATCTACATCTTTCATTGCAGTTCTTACTCCATTTGGATCACGAATATCTCCCGAGAATATTTCAATTTTCGATAATTTCTCTTTAGGTAAAGTGTCCAACCAACCCCACGAATTAAAAGAATTATAATAAACAAAAGCTTTTACTTTATAGCCTTCATCAATAAGCTTTTCAGTTAGGTGACTACCAATGAAGCCATCTGCACCAGTGATCAATACCTTTTTATCTTTAAACATCATTATAAACTCATTATTTTTTCTGGGTTCTTTTACCGTATCTATTTAAGATGGTATCTTTATAGGCAATAAATATTATACTTAAATTTTTCCTTCCATAGTTGAGACCATATGTAAAACCAAATATTGCCTTTAGCATGTTTTTCGAGAAAGAATAAAGAAGCGCTATGATATTTTTGTTACTATACAATATATGATTCATATTCCTTATGCTATAATAATTCCTTTCCAACGCACCTTTTTTTCCAAATCCTTTGGATTTCCATTTATATGAAGGATTAGAATAGCCTGCTTTTATTCGATTGTTCAAGATTCTTTCTCCATCAATGTAAAGATTAAAGCCTTTGTTCTTCATTTTTAAGCAGAAATCTAATTCCTCAAAACCAAAAAAAAGCTTTGCAGTAGGCAAGACTCCTTCTTTCACCACCTGGCTATTAACAATAAAATTATGACCGCCTGGGATTTGGTCCACTTTTGTGAATTCCTTCGTGACTTGTTCATTCTTAACAACACTAACTCTAGCCGTATATCTATTGAAAAATCCACCAACTGTACCAATTGCTCCAATTTTTGTATCAGGAATCCTATCAGCCATTGAAAATAATCTTTTAAAAGCGTCACGATCTGTCGGTGGATCGTCATCATCGCCCCAAAAAATCCAGTCGTAATCTTCTTCTGTGAGAATTTGTAGTCCTGTTTTAGCAGCTCCTGCGGGTCCTGCATTATATCCCATCTTATAATATTGAACAGATACATCGTTAAGCTTATTGATCGCAACCTCTGTTCCATCAGAAAAACTATTATCTACGATCAAAATTTTATCAGGAGGTGAAGATTGATCTTTAATTTTAGAAATAGTAGATAACAAAATATCAGGCCGCTCAAAGGTCATTATAAATGCAGCGAAATTTCTCATTGATCTACCAACTAAAATTTTATAATCTTAATCAAAAATGTAATTTTTAATTATTGGTAATAGTTTCCCTTCCTCTTTCAAGTATTTCACTAAATTATGCCCACCATTGAACTCCGTAACTCGTGTAACATTCTTTCCTCTGATTCTGTAACCGTGTAGTAAATCTAGTCGATGCTTTTTATCATAATAGATATTTACTTTTCCCTTGAAAGTTTTCACAGTATGCTTTACATCCAAATACTTAGAATTAAATGATTTAGAACCACGTATTTTCTTTGCGTTATCTTTCCATCTATAATCGTAATAAATAGTTCTATGAAAACTATCCATGAAAGTTTGAGGTGAAAAAACTAGTACTTTATCCAACCTTAGCAGCCCTCCGTAAAGCATAGCAGCAAAGCCTCCTGCCGATGCTCCCAAAGCAATGGTTTTAGTTGGCTTAATCTCTAATATCAACTGTTTCAAGTAAAAGCAAATTGACTGAACATCTTCTCCTATTCCCGCAATACCATCTAAATACCATCTATGTTTTAAATCTCGAATATATACAACATTTACTTTCAACTCATCTAAAGTACCCTTAAATTCAAAAGCATCACCAAGACCAGAAAACGAGAAGATTAATGGAGCATCTGGAAATCTAATTTCTTTATGAACTGAACCTAATTCAGGGTACGGTATTTCTCTTGTCTTGCTCATTAATTCTATTTTTTTTTAAAAATGCGAACTTTTTTCAAGACATAAACTCCTTACTGAAAATAACAATAAGCGACCTCTCCTGCTCTATTCCCTTTTTAAGTTTGGCAATTTTTAAAGTTATAAGCATTCGGTCAAATAAACTAATTCGTTTTCCTTTGAAATACTTTTTTACTGCCAGCCAGTACTTTAAGTTACTTTTAACATTGGAGGTTGTAAAAAAGCGATTCAAATCATGTTGCCTAGCAAGTGCCACAGGATCCCTAAAACCGCCACTAATCAAACTTCCATGATAAGCCATTCTAAGCCACAACTCTGAATCTTGATGTAGTTTTAAATCTTCGTTGAAGTAGCCTGCTTTAGAAAAAATGGATTTCCGCACTGTAATGGCAATGGTAGAGAAATGCCCGTATTTACCACGAATTAAATAATGAAACAGTCGTTTCGAGCTTATTTCTGAATTAATTTTATGCGTTTTTAAGATTTGACTACCGGACTCATCCATGAAACCGATAGGTTCGTAGACACCATCGACATGAGGTTGATTACTTAGTATATATTTTGAACTTTTAAATCTCTCTGGCAAGTATATATCATCTGCATCCAAAAAAGCTACATAGTCAAATTCTGCGTTTCTAATTCCCAAATTTCTACTTGCCCCTGCTCCTCTATTTTCACCTTTCGGATGTTGAAATAGCTTTACTTTCCTAAATTCCTTTTCTAATGCTACACAAAGCTCTAAAGCATTGTCGGGAGATCCGTCTTCAACTAAAATTATTTCACCTACTTGTTCCAAATTCACCGCTGATTCTACTGCATTTCTGACAAATTTAGCTGCATTGTAAACAGGAATTATTACAGATACTTTAAAATTCTTTTCTAAAAAAATCACTAAAAACTGTTTTAATTCTATTTATAATAAATCTGTACGGCTCAATTTTAATCATATTACTTAACAATAAGTATATAAATAAGTAAATAGCCGATATCACGCCAACAAGTAAAAAGATATTACTACAAACTACAATTGACTTAACTATATATGCTATTGCAAATGCTAAAGCATTAATTAAGAATAACTTATAATTATATTTTAAAAAGCTTAGCAAATTAAGATTAATTAATTTTAAAGCTGTATTTAGTATTGGATATGTTATTATTATTTGAGCCAATCCGAGTGCAATAGCTACACTGTAAATATCACCTAGATAAACACCTATTGATATTGCAATTATCGATACTGTTGTACTTAGAAGGCCAAGTTTAAAAGCCAAAGCTGCCTTTCCGAGTGATAGATAAATGGTTCCATTTAATGTTAAGATTGATTGTACTATTCCTAAAATAGAAAAAACTTCAACTAATGGTGCCATACTAATCCAATCTTTACCAAATAGAATCATTACAATTTCTTCGGCATTCATACTCAATAATATCATAATTGGCGGTATGATATATAAAATCATCCCTGTAGTTTTAAGATAATACATTCGAATCAGTGAAATATCATTTTGAATCAAAGAAAATGATGGAAATAATATTTGCTTTATTACAGCACTGAAATTCCTTATAGGAAATAATATTATACTATAGGATTTGGAATAAAATCCTAGCTGAGTGTCGCCTAAATACTTTCCGATTAAAATATTGTCAATATTGCGTGCTAAATAATTTAAAAAAGTATCTGCAGTTACTGATAATCCGAATTTGTAAAAACTGTTAAAACTTCTTCTACTAAAATAAAACATAGGTGTCCAAGAAACCAGGCTGTACAACAGAATAACACTTATTACCTTATTACATAAAATCTGAGCTATAATCGACCACACCCCGAAACCATTATAAGCTAAAATTAACGCTAACGCAAAAGAAATAATACTACTTAAAATAGATATTATTGTCTTTGATTTAAAATCTATCTTTTTAGTTAATTGCACAGATTGAGTTATGGCAAAAGCAGAAAACACGAATTGTGCACCAATTACTTTAGCATATGTAGATAGTTCTGGTTTACCATAGAAGTCAGCAATAAGGTTACTGCTAATAAAAAATAAAACAAAAATAATTATAGATACAACCAAATTGAACCAAAAGATTGTAGAATAATCTTCTTTTGACACATTTTGTTTCTGCACTAAAGCAGCAGAAAAACCAAAGTCTAAAAACATTTGGGCTAAAGAGCTGAAAACAGTGACCATTGCAACAGTACCATATACTTCTGGGCCTAAAATTCTTGCTAACCAAATGCCTAAAGTAAACTGAGATAGTAAACTATATCCTTGGTTTAAAAAACTCCAACTTAAGCCTTTTTTTATCTTACTATTAATATTCATTTAAAGGACATAAAGAACATAAAATATATTTCCTAAAATAAAAGTTTCTTTATTGTAGGAACTAAAATAAAAGTCGTTGTAGTTGCCCATTATATAATACAAGTACTCTTTCAATAGCATGTTATTATTATGAATGCAAAATACCTTATATTCTATTATTTTGTATTCTGACATATTAAAATGATGTGAAATGAACTAATTGTCTTTTAATTCGGGACTTGCCCCATAAATTCTGCAAGCAGTTAAGTAGCCTTTTCCATTTGATTAAATAAGAACATTTTATATCCTTCAAGAATAAATTATTTTGAAAGGCAAAAATAAATTAGTCTCTATAAAGTTGAACCCATTTCTGGTCAATCCTTTCTGTTAAAAACTCATTTTCGACTTTAACCTTATTGTTTCTTAGACTCTCATCATTTTCAACTACTATCTGAGAATAATTCCTAACGATGTCAATTATTTCATCAAATTCTAAAATCTCCCACATTTTACACCCTGCCCTTCTGAATGAACCATATGGCAGCCATGCTCCGGTAATTACCATATTACCTGCATACATGCTCTCTGTAATCGCAGCACTTAAAGCATCAGAAACTGGTAAATGTATACAAATTTGAGCTCCTTTCCGTAAAACGGAAATTTCTTCAGTATTCAAGTAATCATTTATAAAACAGAAAGAGAAATTACTTTCATATAATGTATTGGTAATCAAATTCTCATAATATCTTTTAAATTCGCTATCATTAATACCATAGCCAAAAGCAAAAATCAAGTTATAGTCGCTCTGATTTTTAATATTTAAAAGACTTTCTACTATTTTAATGTGTTGATTTTCAACGCTTGCGTTGTGGCCTACTAATATATTTACTTTTTCAGTTTTTATATATTTTGATTTTTTAGTAATTGAGTAATTATCAATCATATCAAAAATATCTTTCTGCAATTTAAATTTCTGTACGCAAATTTTACTCTCCAAATTGCGTCCAAACTTCGCTAACAAGATTTCCTTTAGCTCAATAGATTGTACAGTTACTTTCCAAGCTTTTGATAAAGCGTAACTAGAGATATGAAAATGTGTTAGATTAGAATTTCGTAATAAATCCGATCCCCAAAAAGATATTATTACTTTAGAGTTTTTTGTATTAATTAGAGGTAAAGTTATCAGATTTTGATGATTAGCAAAATGAAAATGATAAAAATCAAAGCTTTTATATTTACTAAATTTAAAAATCTCCTTACTTGTAGAAGACAAAAAATAAATGCTGCTTTTCAGACCACGATCTAATAAGACAGTAATAAAGAACTTTAAATATGTAAGTTTTAAGCCAGTAGAACAATTCAATATTGTTTTTGAAGGTTTAGCGTAATAGTCTTTCGAATCCTTGAAAATGTTTTCATCTGAATTATCAATATTTTTAAATTTTTGGACTATAAATTCAAAATTGGGCAATTGTTGATTGACACTTTTATAGAGCGGACTTAAAAAATTTGATTGTCCTAATCCTAGTATTAAAACTTTTTTCTTACTCTTAAAATCAGTCATGTAAATTACAATAAAAGTTAGATATAAATATTAATAGCTCCATGTCCATTGGAGTAAAATCTTATAATATGCAAAATTTAGACTAAATATGCTGATCCTTAATTTTCCACCCATAAGTTAAAAAATAATGAGAGATAAAATCGCCAGTCGCACCAGCCATAAAAAACATAGCTAATGGCTAATAAAAAGAAGTTCTGTGCCTTTAGGTGCTTCTTAAATACAAACCAATATAGCAAAAAGCTGAGGGGTAAGAAGAGAGCAAATTCGAAGGAGTTAAAGAGCATGGATTAAGTTGTCAAGTTTGCTGGTTGTCAAGTTGACAAGTTTTTGGCTATCTAAGTGATTCAGTGTCTAAGTATTTAGGTGAATAGGTGTTTAGGTGTTGAAGTAATTAGGTTTTTAGGTGTACAAGTTTGCAGGTTCATTATCTTAATATATTTCCTTTGCGGCTTGGCGTCCTAGCGGTTCAAAAAGCCTTAGGCTTTCAAAGCAAATCGAAGGAGTTAAAGAGCATTTGTTAGTAGTGAGTAATCGGTAATGAGTACTGAGTACGGTTTTAAGTAGTAAGTTTTAAGTTTTAGGTGTTTTATAGGTTGACAGTTTATCGGGTTTTAATAGTACTTGGTTTTTCTATAAAAATTCCTTTGCGACTCCCGACTTTCAGTACGGGACAGGTTGGCGTCTCCCGACTTACAGTGCGGGACAGGTTAGCGGTTAATAAAGCCTTAGGCTTTCAATCAGTATAGCCAATTTTAATATAATAATCCAAAAAGCCAAAGGGGTATTTTATTGGCGTAACCAATTTCAATATCATCTAAAACCAAATAGGCATTATTCAATTCTGCAATTTGAGATTGATTTTTGTTTTTACCACCTATTTCAAAAATATATTCCTTGTCAACCTTATAATCACCTTTTTCTGGATAACTAATTTCATGTTGATAGGCTAACTGATTAACAAAAAAAGTTTCTCTCAAAGTCCCTTTATCTACTGTTTTACTCAAAGCGTATGGGATATTTGTATTATCAGGCAATAATTTATCAGGCTTTTGAAAACGAGTAATTCCTTTTGCCTCTTTATTTAAAATTCTAATTAATTGCGCTTCTTCAAGATAATCAATGTAGAGCAGTAATGTCTTTCGATTTAGTCTGATTCTCTCTGCCAATTTTGTAAAATTTGGAACAAAGGGAACTGATTCTGACAAAACCAATAAAAGCTGTTTCAATTTTCTTGCGTAGCTTATATCAGTCTTTCTTAACATTGGCAACTCAATTTCAAGTATCAAATTAACTACCTCGTTAATTTTATCATGGTAATATTTTTTGGACTGAAGATAAAAAGGATAATAACCACTTGTTAGATATTCATTAAAATAGGCAAAAGGTTTTATTCTATTTAAGATATCGGAAGCAATTTTCGCATGATGAGTTACAATATCAGTCAATGAAAGGACATCAAATTGTTGTTTACTTTCTATTGTAAGAAATTCTCTAAAAGAGAGTCCTTGCATGTGAAAAACTAATGCCCTTCTGCTGAGGTCAGCTCTAGCATTAAGGATTTGCAGAAGAGAAGAACCCGTAAAAACTACTTTCAGATCATTAAAATCATCATATATATTTTTTAGTTCTTGCGACCAGTTTGGGTATCTATGCACCTCATCCAAAGCTAAAAACTTTCCACCTTGCTTTTGAAAATCACTTGCCAAATCATATAAGCTGTTTTCCAAAAACCAAACATGATCTAAACTTGCATATAGATATTCCCCACTTATAGTAGGATCATTTTTCTTTAAATATTGAAGTAATATAGTGGTTTTACCAACACCCCGAGCTCCCTTAATTCCAATTAAGCGTTCGCTCTCATCTATAAATGAAATCATGGGCCGGATATATTCCAACCCGATTCCAGATAGTTTTAGCGAATATTGATTAAAAAGTGCTTGCATTTTGTTCGTTACAATGAACGATTAACAACAATAAATGTTCAATTTAAAGGGAATTATTAACTCTCTAATTATTAATTACTAATTAGCCAAAACCTCATCCCATCTATCATCTTCATCACTCAACCAATCCTCAGCTAGCGATTTTTCAGATGCTATAAAGGGATAGTTTTTTTCGATTTCATATTCATTTATCTTAGAACTATCGACTTTCTTGACAAAGTCAATATGCTTTAGAAATTGCAAAGCATATTCTAAATCTGTATTCTCTTTTAACTTTATAATGATATCCTGTCCCATAATTAGTTTCTTTTTCAAGCTCTAATTCTTTATTATTTTTCTTTGCGCCTTAGCGTCTTTGCGGTTAGTCACAGCCTTAGGCTGCCCATCAGCTTTCCCAAAGCAATAAACCCGCCTCAGCAGTCGGCACCTGCCCTATAAACTCATCTGGGTTCATATACAAAAACCTAATCTTACGATCTATTTTCTTTTCCGCTATGCCCGTCATATTGGCTATATAATCGTAATTAAATTGATTGCCCACCAATAAAAAATCAATGATTCCTCCATCTACTCCTTTGGCATAATCACCAATCAAATATACCTTTTCTAATTGCCCTACTTTCCCAATGATTTGTTCAATTACTCGGTCTATTCCAATGTATTTTTTGATAATACTATGGATATCCTCAAATAATGGGTGTTTGGTATTGGCTTGATATACTTTTTTATTGCCATTCACATCCGCCTTGAGCATTCCGGCTTCTTCAAATTTATTGAGTTCCAAGCGAATGGCATTAGTGCTTTCCCCAAATTCTCCCTCCAAAGAACGCAAATAGCTCTTAGTCTGAGAATTCAGGAAGAATTTCAGTAGTAGCTTTATTCGAGTCTTAGATGTTATGAGGGTGTCTAGCACTTTTTTTCTTTGCTTATATATTCAGTATTTTAAACATCAGTAGCATGTTGCTATCTGGATGGAAGTGGGAAGTGGGAAGCTCGAAGAGCTAATTCCTCATTAAAAATTCGTAATTATTAATTAAAAATATGGTTGAAGTATAATTGAAATAAATAGAAATAATATTAGAAATATAATAGAGATATAGTTGAAATAAATGGAAATACTAATTAGATATTTTGAAATTTGTCTATTGTCTATTGTCTATTGTCTACTCTAAGTCCGGTCTGACCTGCGGTACTGACCTATACTTCTGTTGTTTGATCCAAGCTCCAATTACTAATTAAAAAATTATTAATTACTAATCTAAAAAGGTCTGACCTTGTTCTTTGCTACTAAATTCTTAAAAATCTTACTCTGCTATTAAAAAAGCAGGCTGCCACACTCCCCCTTTGGGGGATTTAGGGGGCCACAGCTCCGCCCTTTCAGTCCCATGAAGGAACCTAGCAAAACGTTATTTGATACTAACCGACACCCCTATAATCCCCTCAAGGGGATAATCTCACGGATTATTTTTAGCAGAAAACAATAAAGTTACTGCTATTAAATAGTAAGCTGAAAATTTAAAAAAACAATTCAAAAACGAGTAGAATAACTACTCAATTATAAATTTATGAGATTAAGTTTTGATTTGCAATTACTGAAGTAGAAATATCTTCAAATGTAAGTTAAAATCTGTTTTTTCTTGTTTTTTATGTGACAGAACGGCTGGCATTTACAGGATAACGATCAGACGCCACATGCGTCAGACCATGGGCTGGCTTTTTTAGAAAAAAAACGTCTTCAGTTAATAGCATTCAGACATCCCTTTGTGGTTTATGCAGCTATTTAGCACGCCCTGCTGCTCCCCTGTTTTAGGGGAGCTGTCCGAAGGACTGAGGGGTTTTATCTCAAGGTAGCTACTAGCAATCATTAGATTGCTTCGTTTCTCTCGCAATGACGGTAATTGCAGTCTTTGTAGGTAATTCAAGCAGTCTATTAGCTCCGTGCGTC